>Ga0228536_1000145_pt1 | contig 186348 bp, 138 predicted proteins | sample SJ1Smetagenome_FD_168611 | JGI IMG/M metagenome (GOLD analysis project Ga0228536, IMG submission 168611) | Enriched culture of PCE-dechlorinating microbial communities from Ithaca, New York, USA - SJ1.S | ecosystem: Engineered > Modeled > Simulated communities (microbial... > Unclassified... | reverse complement strand
TCCTGTTTCTGGAGCAGAATAAGGTTTTTTAACCACCTAAAACAACTTAATCGAACACCGACAATATTTTATAATTTGCTTTATCTATAATCGAATTATCTAAGGATGAGAGATAGATACGCGTTATATTTTCGGACGAATGCCCCATACCCGCACTGATAACCGATAAAGGGATGTTACTGTCGCGCGCTGTTGTTGCCCAGGTATGGCGCGGCGTATATGACGAGAGGGGAACATCCTCATCCAGCATTTCCGACAATCGTTTAAGCTGCTTGTTGTAATAACTCAAAGCGTTCTGGTATTCGCGGTACGCCTGTTTTTCATCGGTGCTCGTAATAATGGGCAAAACATAGGGCGTATGGGTTGTTTTTTCTTCGTAGCGCTCTACAATCTCCTGTAAACAGGGCTCCACTTTAATACTCAGCCGTGTTCCGGTTTTTCTGCGGACGTAAGTCACATCCCCATGCCGTATATCGCATTTTTGCAAATAGGCCATATCCACAAATGCCATCCCCCGCAAATAGAGGCTGAAAAGAAAGAGATCGCGGGCATAGGCCAAAGTCGGATTTTCTGTCAGGTCCAGCGTCCTTAACTGCCTGATGACATGCTTGTCAACGGCGCGTTTACGGGTGGTGTCTATACCTGTATATACTTTTCGGAAAGGATTTTCTGTAGAGGCTAATCCGTCGGAGACAGCCAAATTATAAACCGCACGCAGGATACGCATATAAAATGAGCTGCTGTTCCGCTTTATTTTACGGTGTCGCAACCACTTTTCATACTCGCCGATGAGCGTTTCGGTACATGCCGGAAACGGTAAATACTGCTTACCCAGGAACGTCGCAAAACTACGGTATGCCCGCCAGTAATTGAGTTTCGTTCCATGAGCATTTTCCTCTTCTAATTTAGATATACGTTTTTCCATGAAAGAGAAGAAATCTTCTCCTACGGGCGTAAACATCCGGAACGCAAAAGCGATATCGGCGGCATCATAAGGAGCGCCGGTTGCCTCCTTCCGGGAAATGATGTCATGGAGAACAGCCAGATCGGCATTTATTGTCCGTTGTGCCGCTAACAGAAAAGAAGCCCTCTCTCCGGTAGTGTGAACACGTGCGTTATGTGCATCCCACTCATGAGGATGCAGTTTAACGGAAGAAGTCAGCTGAACATGCTTCCTGCGATGAATCACCTGATAATAAATCGACCCGGCTTTATCCGGCACGGTCGATATTCTTAATTTTACACGAATTGTTGTCATAATATATATTTATTAATTCAAATAATATACAATCAACAATCGTACAACAAAACGAAAAAAAGAGTGAACCGTTATTAATTTATTTCATTTTTTAGCTTTTCGGCATACAAACCGATGCCGTTTTCAAAAAAAGAGACAGCCTCTTCCAGTGTTCCATAAAACTCTCCACCGGAAGCATTCAGGTGTCCGCCGCCATCGAAGAACCGTGCAGCAAATTCGTTGGTGGGAAACGTGTTCTGAGAACGGAACGAAAGCTTCACCAACTCTTCATCTTCACGAATAAAAGCAGAAAATATAATATTCTTAATACTAAGCGGGTAGTTAACAAATCCTTCGGTATCGCCTTTGTTGTAACTGAATTGTTTCTGATCTTCAAGCGATAGCCATATAAGCGCAGTGTGGAGGTCGGGATAAACTTTCATCCGCTGAGACAGCGTGAAACCAAGTAAACGAAACCGATCTTCGGTGAGGTTGTTATAGACCAGTGAATAGATCCGGTCCTTATCAATCCCCTTTCGCAACAACAAGCTGATTATCAAATAAATCTCAGGATTATTGGAGTTAAATGTAAATCCTCCGGTGTCGGTCATCATTCCACAGTATATACATTCCGCCACCGTCTTGTCGATCTCCTCATACTTATCGGCCTGATACAGCAACCGGAAAACCAACTCACTGGTAGATGAAATCCTGGGATACGAAATAACCACATCGTAAATATCACCGGGAAAAAGATGATGATCAATAAGCACTTTTTTGGCATCGGACTTTTCCAAAAGAAATGCCATATTTCCAACCCGTTTGGGTATATTGTAGTCGATACTGAAAATCAGATCGGTATGGTCAAAAATAACCCGCGCCGCTTTAGGATTATATTCGTAAACAAGAATTTCATCGGATCCCGCCATCCACTTCAAAAAATAAGGAAACGAATTGGGGACCATGAGCTTGACATTCTTCTTTTTCGACTTCAGAAAATGATACAATCCGAGTGATGCTCCCAGCGCGTCACCGTCGGGTGAGAGGTGCGCTGTAATTAAGATCTGCCTGCTGTTTTCAATCAGTTCATGCACTTGTCGTACAGAACGATCATCAATAACATCCGATAAGGGTTCGAAATAATTCATTTTTTTATATATTAAGGTCAAAATTACTACAAATTTATGAGATATGCTCCATCTTGTTCTACATCGTGAAAGGAAATTCCCAGATTTCCACACTCCTTGGTTAGGCGGGTTCTGACATAAGGCGGAATGGAACTGTCCAACACAACCTGCCCGGCCTGAAAAATATTCGCCAGCTGCCTCATGGAAAAAGTCGGGTCTTGCGACAGGATCAACACATCTATTTCCAACGGTCGGGCTGTTTCGGCATGCGTATAGCTGTTTTCGGACAAACGCAATATCGACTTCGATGGGTGCGGGATAAAACCGTTCTCTTCCACATCGAAGTAAACTCGCTTTCCTTTTACGAACAGACCGATATCGCTGAACCCGGCCTTATTAAAAACCGCTAGCTGGCCGGGCTTCCGGGATAATCCGGCATACGTAAATGTGGAAACAAAAACAAGAGAACAAACTAAACCTGCAATCAAGTGCCGGGAGCGCCTGTAGCTGAAAAATCTAAATGCTGTGACGACGATAACCAGTAATAACATCGTCTGCAGTGCCGAAACGTACTTATCGGACCATTGTGCGTAAGGAAGGGCTTCGATAAAACAGACTATCTTCAGCACAAAATTGATTAACGTTTTCAAAATCCATCCGAAAACCTGAAAAAGCCAATCGAAAACAACAGAATCGAATGGTTTCAATAAAACAACGATTATCATCGGGATACAGGCATAGATAATAACCCCCGTCAACGGTACAACCAACATATTAGCAATAAAAAAACAGGTCGGGAAAGTTCCGAAATAATACAAAGCAATGGGAAAAACACCCGTCTGGGCGGATGTAGAGACAGTAAACAGGCCCCAAACATATTTTTTGATTTTATTCTTCGGCCGATACAGATTATTGATCACCGGATTGAAAGACAAGATGGCCAGAACAGCCGCAAAACTCATTTGAAACCCGACATCGAAAAGGCTCATCGGATGATATAAAAGAATTAAAAAGGCGGCGGCAGCCAACGTGTTGAAAGTAAACCCATTCTTACCTATAGCAAATCCAACGGACGCAATTGTAAGCATGATGGTTGCCCGGAGAACCGATGGAGTAAGCCCCACAAGAAAGGCATAAAGCCACAAAGTGACGATAACGGAAATTTGTCTTAACACAAACTTTTTGCCGGTTTTTCCTAAAAAAGAAAACAAAGAGGTGAAAATGGCGTAAATTATCCCCACGTGCAAACCGCTCACGGCCAACACGTGCGATGTGCCTGATGCACGGAACGCTTCCTGAAGCCCGTTTGTTAAATCGTGTTTATAACCCAGTGTGAGAGCTGAAATGAACGAATAAGCGCCATCATCTAGCTCAAACAAACGGTAAAACTCCAAGGCTGATTTCCGGAACTTTTGTGTCCAAATGTAGAGCGAGACATCTTTTTTTCCGGTGGGGCGCCAATTGGCCGAAGGCAGATAGGTGGAGCCTGAAAAACCTTTGTTCCGCATAAACCGGACATAATCGAAATCGTCGGGATTCCCGAAGTTCTTAAATGGCCGGATCGGGGCAATAAAAATTATTTCATCGCCCGGGGCAATGTTTTCCGCTCTATCTTCCTTTTGCAGATAGACCACGATCTTTTTACTTAACGGATAGCTGACCTTTACATTGCAGGAGAAAGAGCGCTGTTTTTCCCGCGGAAGATCAACAACCGTACCCACACAGGCCATCGGGTTATCCGAAAAACAAAATTCGGATTCTTTCTTTTTTTGACGGCACAAAAAAGAGAACAAACCGAAAACAAAAATAAACAACCCCATTCCAAAAAGCCAACGATAGACAAACTGCTTCTTCTCCGGAATGAAAAAAGAGAAGATCATCACGCCCGCACCTGCAGTGCATATCACCAGGGGATAAGGAATTTCAAGAAAAAAAGTAGATATGATTATAGCGGTCACGGCCGGGAGCAATAACCGGAGAAACGGTATTTTAGATATAAAATCGCTCATAACTGTCACGTTTATGAGTGAGGGGCCCTGAAAACTACAAAGATTTCAGTTTATGAATTGTTTGAACGGGATCGTCAGATGCGAAAACAAAATTTCCGGCAACCAGAACATCAGCTCCGGCATCCACCAGTTTTTTCCCGGTTTCAAGATTCACACCTCCATCAACTTCAATAAGCGCCCGGGCATTTTTCCGAAGAATCAGATTTTTTAAGACCCTTACTTTCTCAACCGAATGTTCAATGAATTTCTGTCCGCCAAAACCGGGATTAACCGACATCAGCAGGACCATATCTAAATCTTCGACAATATCTTCGAGCAACAAAACCGGTGTATGGGGATTAAGGGTAACGCCTGCTTTCATTCCGTGGTTCCTGATCTCGCTAACCACACGATGCAAATGCGTGCATGCTTCGTAGTGCACATTCATATATGCCGCGCCCGCAGCTGCAATTTCGGGAATGAATTTCTCGGGTTGAACAATCATCAAATGTACATCCAGCAATTTGTGCGTTCTCTCTTTCAGTAAGTTTAAAACAGGAAATCCAAACGAAATGTTAGGAACAAAAACGCCGTCCATAATATCGAGGTGTATCCAATCGGCTTCGCTCCGATTCAGCATTTCGATCTCTCTTTCAAGATTCAGAAAATTGGCCGACAGCAATGACGGTGCAACCAGATGACTCATATCATTATCCATTTTAAATATTCAAAGATAATAAAAAAATCAGAATGTGTTTTGAATTTTTTTATGTACTGTTTTTTTAGTCATTTTTTGATGGATTTGGATTTTCGTTTCGCATCGTATAGCGAGAGGCGAAAAAGGGCATAAAACAGCATAAAAGAGAGAAGCGCAACCATATTCGTAAAATTCAAAACAGTTTCTCAATTGATAATGAACGAATTTAAAGGAGCAGGCAGTTTTTCCTCTACCCGCAGTGATTTTGCATACTGAAGAACAATACAACTACTTAAACGGCTTGGAATTTTTGCATCTGTCGTCTTGGGCAAAGGGAATCGTCGGGTAAAGTCGGGCATAGGCATTTCTCTCTCTTTTTATTTTAAGAACGCCTTTCTCGTCCATTTATTATTCAGACAGCAAAAAAATATTGGAACGGGCTATTTAAGTCAAATAAAAGGAAGAAGAATACAAAAAAGAAACTTTTTGAAGGCGAAGATCCTTGTATTTACGTCTTTCGTAAGAAATTTAAACAGTTTCTGAGCTAACTTTCTTTTTTTATGTATCTTTGTATTGTTTTTAAACATAAAAAAGAAAAAAATAATCGTATGAAAAAATTTTCACTCCTGTTAATCACAGTTCTTGTTTTGTTTTCTTGTCAAAACAACAAAAACTACAAAATTACCGGAACAGTTACCGATCCTGCCTATGAAGGCAAAAACGTATATGTTCAGGAAATGACGGGCAGAGAGATGGTGCCGGTTGACACTGCTGTTATTACAAAAGGCACGTTCACCTTCGAAGGCCCTGCCGATTCTACTGTTTTGCGCTTTATCGCTCTGGACGAAACTGTCAACCCGAAAAAACCGGCGAGAGTGCTTGCCATTTTAGAGCCGGGCAAGATTACTGTTAAATTCGACTCTACCGTTACAGTTTCAGGTTCACCATTGAATGATGCGTACAACACATTTAGAAAAGATCAGGAAAATACGGCGAACGAGATCCGCACGCTTTCTCAACAATATCAAGAGGCCTCAACAGCAGGCACAATGACAGATTCGCTGGATGCCGTACTTACCGAACAGTACGAAAAGTTATCAGGCGACAGGACCAACAAAACTGCCGATTTCATCAAAGCCAATATTACCAATCCGCTGGGTAAGTTCCTGTTTATGACTTCCGCAGAAATGTTCGAGCCAGAGACCCAGAGAGAGATCCTCGCTCTTACCGATGAAGCTTATAAATCGCAAGAAAGCATTCAACGTATTGTTAAGCGTCTCGAAAATGCGGAAAAAGTGGCCATCGGCCAGAAATTCGTTGATTTCACGATGAAAGATCCGAAGGGAAACGATGTTTCATTGTCGGATTACGCCGGAAAAGGAAAAATTGTCCTGGTTGATTTCTGGGCAGCCTGGTGTGGCCCTTGCCGCGAAGAGATGCCCAATGTAGTTGCTGCTTACAACAATTATAAAAACAAAGGCTTTGAAGTTGTGGGCGTCTCACTCGACAAGGATAAAGAAAAATGGCTGGGTGGCATAAAAGATCTGAACATGACCTGGCCGCAAATGTCTGAACTTAAATTCTGGGATACGCCGGTTGTAGAATTATACGCCTTCCGCGGAATTCCGCATACCGTTCTCCTGGACAAAGACGGGACCATCATTGCCAAGGACCTCCGTGGAGCAGAATTACATAACAAGCTGAATGAACTGCTGGGAAAATAAATTCCCGTTATCTCATACTTAAAGGGCCGCACAAGTTGTGCGGCTCTTTTTATCTGCTCACAGCTTATATCCCTCTATTTTCCGATAGAGCGTTGCTATCCCAATTTTGAGGATCCGGGCCGCCTCGGCTTTATTCCCTTGTGTATAATCCAAAATCTTTTCAATATGCATCCTTTCGATATCAGACAAAGCCATAGCCGTTGCTAAATCGGATGAATCCGTGTCGGGATATTGTATCTCCAAGGGCAATGTATCGATACTTAGTGTATCATCAGCCGTCAGGATCACACTACGCTCTATAACATTCCTCAGTTCCCTTATATTTCCTTTCCAGCTATTTTGTTCCAATAATTTCAAATAATCCGGAGAAACTGCATTAATTCGCTTGTTGGACTTGGTAGCGAACTGATTTACAAATTCGTTCACAAACAATTTTATATCGGATACGCGCTCCCGAAGAGGAGGCAGATGTATTTGAAATACAGATAACCGGTAAAACAAATCCCGACGGAAACGATCGGCGTCAATCTCCTTCTCCAAGATTCGATTTGTGGCAGCAATGATCCGGACATCAATCTTTTGAGGTTTGGTTTCTCCTATTTTCAGGAACTCTTTCGTTTCAATCACCCTCAGGATTTTGGCTTGAAGGTCAACAGGCATCTCTCCGATCTCGTCCAGAAAGATTGTACCATCGTGAGCTTCTTCAAAAAGACCTTTCTTGTCTTTCAATGCTCCTGTAAATGCTCCTGCCTTGTGTCCGAAAAATTCACTTTCCAACAACTCTTTACTAAATGCAGAACAGTTGATTGCAACAAAAGGCTTATTCTTCCGTTGACTCCCGTAGTGTATCGCCTGGGCAAATATTTCTTTACCCGTACCCGTTTCTCCGGTCAATAATACAGTAGCTTCCGTTTGTGCGACTTTGCGAGCCATCTCTATTGCAGAAAGAATGGGAGTAGATTTTCCTATAATATTGTCAAAAGAATATTTTTGCTCTATCCTCTGTTCGAGCTGGCTGACCCGCTTCGACAATTCCACTTTCTCCAATGCCCTGTACACCAATGGTATTATCCGATTATTATCGTCGCCTTTGGTGATATAATCAAAAGCACCGTTCTTTATAGCCTGAACACTATCCGGAATATTCCCGTATGCTGTCAGGAGTATAATTTCGACTAAAGGCTTTATTTTCTTTATCCGGGGAACCAGATCGACTCCGTTAGCATCAGGCAGCCTGACATCGCAAATAACAACATCAAAATCCTGTTTTTCCAATAGTTTCAATCCTGTTGTCGCATCCTCTGCCTGGAACACTTCCATTCTTTCAAGTTCGATTATCCGGGCCATCAGCTTACGGAGTTTTTCTTCATCATCGATTAATAATATCTTTTTCATCCCGGTTGCTTATTTAAATTTTACTGTAGGGTACGATAAAGAAGAATGTACTTCCCATGCCGGGTTCACTCTCCACGCCTATTGTTCCTCCCTGTGTTTCGATAAATTCTTTGCTGATAGCCAATCCTAATCCGGACCCGGATTTCAAGCTTCCGGGTATTTGAAAGTAACGCTCGAATATTTTTTTCTTATACCTGGAATCGATCCCTTTACCAAAGTCTTTCACTGAGAATAAAGCCCCTTTATCTTCTTTTCTCAAAGAAACTATTATTTCGCTATCTTCTATCGAATAGCGGATGGCATTGGTCAAAAAATTAATGAGGACCCATGCTGTTTTTTCAACATCAGCCACGATATTAGGAATATCCGGCTCTACATCCATTTGAAGTTTTATTTTCTTTTGCTCCGCCTGCAACTTCGTCGTATCAATAGCATACCGGACAATAATCCCGGGATCTGTCGATTGGATGTTCAACTGAATATTTCCTGTTTCAACCTGTGACATATTGAGCAGCTCCCCGGTGATTTGCAAGAGCCGCGCGCTATCCTCTTTTATACCTTCTATCAGTTGTCTCTGTTCATCATTCAACGATCCGGTTTCGCTATGCTCAAGCAGTTGTGTACTCATCTTTATAGATGATATAGGAGTTTTCAGTTCGTGCGATATAGTCGCAATAAAGTTTGTTTTCGCCGAGTCCAGTTCCTTGAAGATTGTAATGTTCTTTAACAGTATAACATAACCGATCAGTTCTGTTACATTTTCTCCTGTTTTATTAATTTCTATATTGATAATTTCTTTCTCAAAATAAGATTCCTTGTCATCGGAAAAGATTTTCAAAGGAGCTTCATCTTTTTTTATTGAAGGATTGATCAGATCAACAATAAGGGCACGCATTAGATCATTTGTCACGGCAATATCCTGTACCGGTTTATTTAAGACCTCACTCCGTGATAAACCTGTTATTTTTAAAGCTTCATCGTTAATAAAGATAATTATTTTGTTTTCATTGAGGCCGATAACGGGATCATGCATCTTATTGATCAGGGTCTCGACCCGTTTCTTTTCCTTGAGTATTTTTTCGAGCTTACTGTTTGAATATTCTTCCAGTTTCTCAGCCATTACATTGAAGGACCTTGCCAGATCCCTATATTCATCATGGCGCTCGAGATCTATTCGCTGACCGTAATTTTGATTGGCTATCTGCTTTATACTTTCAGTCAATTGCAATATAGGGTTGACAATGCTCCCCGGCAGTTTAATGAGTAAAACAAAAGCGATGAGAAAACATAAAGCTCCCGTCACAATAATCCAGACAATGGCATTCTCGGCGGCATTATTTGCTATCCGGCTCTTTTGGACGATAGCATTCATGTTGAGTTTCATTAAAATATCAATATCATTTTGGATCAGCACCTTAAGGCTGTCACTCCCCGTATTGCGCTTTAAATCCGAAAAAAGTTTTGAGATCTGTAAGGTTACATCCGATTCTCCTATTTCGGTTTCATTTTTCAGTTGCTTTATTAAATTTGCTTCAAATACCGATATCGCCTCCCAGTCTGTATTCATTTCATCCAAAGCAAACAACATATTACGGGAATATTCCAGCGTATTGTAATTTGTCGTCAGTATGTTCTTTGTATCTCTCCTCAGATCATTGATATACCAGGTACTGATCCCTGCCAGTAAAATGATCAGGCAGAAAAGGAGCCCCACTCCGAACGTTAATTTAGTCTTTATTTTCATGACAGAATGATTAAATCTATACCTTCTTTCTTTAATTCCCTCAACATCTTTTTATAGGTACCCAGGTATAACAGCATACGCCATCGGCTGATATAAGGCATACCTATACATACTGTCGATACATTTTTCTTTACGGCCTGCTCTAAAATGGCTTCCGGTATATTTTTATGCTTTAATTGTATTACCTGCCCCCCTAATTCAACAGCCATCTTGAAACTGTTTATCAACTTTCGCTGACTGTTCAACGCTATCTTACCAACCCCTTCATGAGGTGTCTGCACATACAATACATACCATTCGCCACTGTAATAACTGGATAGGCGGGCTGTTTTGCGGATGATGTTATTGGCCTTCTTCCCGTTACTGCCGATGCAGGCCATAAAGTTATTGTGCAACCCCGGTTGAGGTGAAAATGTCTCATCATCGGCTTTTTTCAAAACGTGGCTGGCGACCTCTTTTAAGGCCAACTCCCTTAAACGGAGTATGTGCTCTGTCTTAAAGAAATTGTCTAAAGCCGCTTGTATCTTATCAGACGAATAAATTTTACCATCCTTAAGACGGGTTATCAAATCATCGGCAGACAGGTCGATGTTCACCACCTCATCCGCCATAGCTACAAACCGGTCGGGAATCCGTTCACTAACCTCTATACCCGTGATTTTTCTCACCTCCTCATTCAATCCCTCCATATGCTGAACATTAACCGCACTTATAACATTGATGCCCGCTTCGAGTATCTCCAGAACATCCTGCCAGCGTTTTTCGTTTTTGCTGCCTTCTACATTGGAATGGGCCAACTCATCTATGATAACCGCTTCGGGGTGTAAACCTATTACAGCTTGCACATCCAGTTCTTCCAGTTCTTTGCCTTTATAAAAGATTTTCCTTCTCGGAATGACCGGTATTCCATCCAGCAATGCCTCGGTTTCGCGTCTGTTATGGGTATCGATATAGCCAATTTTGACATCCACACCTCCTTCCAGAAGGATATGCGCTTCTTGTAGCATTCTGTATGTTTTACCCACACCGGCAATCATTCCGATATATAGTTTAAATTTACCTCTTTTCGATTGTTTTATCAAATTGAGAAAATACTCAGCACTTTTTCTATCCTCATCCATCGTTTTACTATGATTTCCTCATCCATCCTCAAGAGACTTGTTCAGGTTTGTTTCGCTATTCAAAAAGAATTATTTTTCAGGAGTGTTCTTTCTTGTTTTGACGATCATAGCGGGCTATTGAAGCCTACCAAAATGAAGAAAAATACAAAATAACTTTTTGAAGGCGAAGATCTTTTATTTACGTCTTTCGTAAGAAATTTAAACAGTTTCTAAGTCCTTAGAATAAAACAATATATTTTAAAAGTAGTTTATATAAAATGACGACATGCCTGTTATTTCAAATTATCCAGTGCAATGTTTAGTTTCAACACATTGATCTTTTCAGGACCGAACAAGCCAAACAAGGGCTTTTCTGTCTGCCGGTCAATCAACTCAAGCAATTTAGACTCATCCATGTTACGGGCTTTGGCTATTCTTTTCACCTGTACTTTAGCTGCTTGCACCGAAAAATCAGGATCGAGGCCGCTGCCGCTGGCGGTTATCAGATCCACCGGTATGGCTGATCTCTCAATATCGGGATTGTATGCCAGAAAAGTATCAATGCGGGCACGAACCCGGGCAAGATATTCTTCGTTCGACGGGCCTTTATTGCTTCCTCCCGAACCGGCAGCATTATAATTGACCGCCGAAGGGCGTGACCAGAAGTATTTATCTTCTGTAAACGATTGGCCGATATTCGAATAGTATTTTTTCCCATTGTGCTCTAGAACCTCTCCCTTGTCCGAATCAGGTGAAAACCGGGCAATTCCCCAGACTGTTAGCGGATAAAGTATCGCCAGAAAAACAATCAGGGTCAAACTTAATCTTATTGCCGGTAAAATATTCTTTTTCATTGTGTTGATTTTATATGAATAACGATACAACCATATCTATCAATTTGATTCCTGCAAATGGGACCATGATTCCCCCAAAACCATAGATTAAAAGGTTTCGCCTCAATAGGGCCGATGCTCCTATTGGCTTGTAGGCTACCCCTTTCAAAGCCAATGGGATTAGAATAGGAATGATGATCGCATTGAAGATAATGGCTGAAAGTATGGCACTCTCAGGACTTCCCAGTTTCATGATATTCAGGTTTTGCAAAGCAGGTATTGCGGTTATAAACAATGCCGGAATGATCGCAAAATATTTGGCAACATCATTCGCGATACTGAAAGTAGTCAGCGTACCTCTTGTCATTAGCAATTGTTTTCCTATCTCTACCACTTCGATCAGTTTGGTGGGGTCATTATCCAGATCGACCATATTCCCGGCTTCTTTGGCTGCCTCGGTACCACTGTTCATAGCCACTCCTACATTGGCTTGGGCTAAAGCCGGAGCATCATTTGTTCCATCCCCCATCATGGCCACTAACCGCCCTTCATTTTGTTCTTTTTTGATGTAATTCATTTTATCCTCGGGTTTAGCCTCCGCAATGAAGTCATCAACACCAACTTTTTCAGAAATATATCTTGCAGTCAACGGATTGTCTCCGGTCACCATGACTGTTTTTATTCCCATTTTGCGTAACCGTTCGAAACGTTCCTGTATGCCGGGCTTAATAATATCCTGCAGTTCAATGGTCCCAACGATTTTATTATTGACAGACACCACCAAAGGCGTACCTCCTTTTTCTGAAATAGTTTTTACCTTATTGGCGACATCTTCAGGATAGGGATTCCCGTTTTTTTCAGCTAACGCCCGAATAGCATCGGCTGCTCCCTTACGGATTTGCGTATCGCCGATATCGACCCCTGAACAGCGTGTCTCTGCTGTAAATTCAATGAACTTGACGCGGGAAGAGGATATGTTGTAATTTGAAGGGTTTACCTGAGCCAGTTCGACAATTGATTTACCCTCGGGGGTCTGATCGGCCGAAGAACTCAAAACGGCAACTCTGACAAACTCTTCCCTGTTTACTCCATCCGCCGGATACAAATGGGTTGCCTTACGGTTGCCAATGGTTATGGTTCCTGTTTTGTCCAAAAGCAAGACATCGATATCCCCCGCCGTTTCCACAGCCTTTCCGCTCTTTGTAATCACATTCGCCCGTAATGCCCTGTCCATGCCGGCAATGCCGATAGCCGACAAAAGCCCGCCAATGGTTGTAGGGATCAAGCAGACAAACAGGGAAATAAAAGCTCCAATCGTAATCGACACGTTCGCATAATCGGCAAAAGGTTTTAATGTGACGCAGACAATGATAAAGATCAGTACAAATCCGGCTAAAAGGATGGTCAGGGCTATTTCATTCGGAGTTTTTTGACGGCTTGCCCCTTCTACCAAGGCGATCATCTTGTCAAGAAAACTTTCTCCGGGCCGGGTTACGACCTTTACGATTATCTTATCCGACAAAACTTTTGTACCTCCCGTCACCGAACTTTTGTCTCCCCCGGCTTCTCTCACGACGGGTGCAGATTCTCCGGTAATGGCACTCTCATCTATGGTTGCCAGCCCTTCGATAATTTCTCCATCGGCAGGAACAATATCACCGGCTTCACAAACAAAGACATCTCCTTTCTTCAATTGAGCAGAAGAGATGACGCTTCCGTTCTGTAACCTTGCCGGAGTTTCTTCCCTCGTTTTGCGTAAACTGTCCGCCTGAGCCTTTCCCCGCGCTTCGGCAATAGCTTCGGCGAAATTGGCAAACAGTACGGTAACCAGGAGTACAAGAAAAACGAGGAGGTTATATCCGAAGCCTCCCTGTGAAGTTTCTCCCGACAGAATCCACAGGCAAACAAAAAACATGATTATTGTCCCGATTTCCACTGTAAACATAATGGGATTGTGGAACATTATTTTAGGGTTCAGTTTCACAAAAGACTGCTTAAGCGCTTCCTGCAGTAATTTTTTCTGGAATAAAGATTGATTCTTTTTCATATTTTATTTTTTTGCGAGCTATCCATCTTTTCCGATTTCAAACATTATGGTCAAGACCTCCGGCTTTAACCGAAAGCACATGGGTGGGTGCGACTTATAACGTGAAGTATTCAGCAACTGGGCCTAAGACAAGGGCAGGCAAAAAGGAAAGTAACGCTATAATGAGTATAACGGCAAATACCATTATGCCAAAAGTGACCGTGTCGGTTCTTAATGTGCCATCGCCCTCCGGTATGAATTTCTTTTCTGCTAAAAGCCCGGCAATAGCTACAGACCCTATTATCGGAATAAATCGCGACAGGAGCAGGACTATTCCTGTGCTTATGTTCCACCACAAAGTGTTGTCCTTCAATCCTTCAAATCCACTTCCATTGTTTGCCGAGGATGAAGTATATTCATAAAGCATTTCACTGAATCCATGAAACCCGGGATTATTAAGGGTAGAGGCTCCCTGTTCAGGAAGGGCTGTAGCCAGCGCTGTCCCTGTCAGAATAAGGAACGGGTGTATTAAAGTGATAATCACAGCTATCTTCATCTCCCGCGCTTCTATCTTTTTCCCCAGGAACTCGGGAGTACGCCCAATCATCAGCCCACTAATAAATACGGCCAGGACGATAAATATCAAGAAGTTCAGTATGCCCACACCAACACCGCCATAAAAGCTATTGGCCATCATTGCCAATAATTGGTTCATCCCCGACAATGGCATGGTACTGTCGTGCATGGCATTGACCGATCCCGTAGAGATAACGGTCGTGACAATGCTCCAGAACCCGGAAGCAGCAGCCCCTATACGGATTTCCTTTCCTTCCATCGCTCCCAACGAATTGTCTATACCCATTGCGGATATTGCGGGATTGCCCTTCATCTCCATGATTATATTCGGAACGACAAGGAATAAAAAGCCAACAGTCATTACTCCAAATATCATCAGGGAGAGCCGCTTTCTTCCTGTAAAATATCCAAATGCGAAAATCATAGCGATCGGAATAACAAGCTGGGCAAACATTTCCACCATATTGGTCAGGTAAGAAGGGTTTTCAAAGGGATGGGCAGAGTTAGCCCCAAAAAAACCACCTCCGTTTGTTCCAACATGTTTGATTGCTATAAATGCGGCTGCAGGCCCTCTGGACACTTCTATCGGATCTCCTTGCAAGGTTGTGATACTGTCTTTTCCTTCGAATGTCATTGGAGTACCTTCAAAGACCAAAACAAGGGCAATAAGCAAAGATATTGGCAGTAAGATGCGGACACATGACTTCACAAGGTAATTATAAAAATTACCCAACCGCGTAGTGGTCTTATCCCGGAACGCCCTGAATACAACTACGGCTGCGGCCATTCCTGTTCCCGCACTCACAAATTGCAGAAACATCAGCCACATCTGTCCCAGATATGAAATACCGGTTTCCCCGGAGTAATGTTGCAGGTTACAGTTTACCACAAAGGATACAGCTGTATTAAAAGCCAAATCGGGAGGCATACCCGGGTTGTGATCCGGATTCAATGGCAGGCTACCCATAGTCATCAGAATAAGCATACTTAACAGGAACCATATAAGGTTGATGGTAAGCAAAGCCACAAGATGCTGTTTCCAGTTCATCTCTTTATCCGGATCAATACCACTCACCCTGTAAAATAATCTCTCCACCGGATTGAATACCGGATCCAATAAAGTTTTATCCCCTGCATAAACTTTAGTTATATATTTGCCTAAAGGAATAGCCAGGATGACCGATAGGACAAATATTACGATAATGCCTAAAATCTCCGTATTCATATCCGGTCTGATCTATTTAAAATTTTTCGGGACGTACCAATACGTGGCAGATGTACCCGAACACTCCAATTGCTATAATCAATAATACCATCATAATAACTCCTCTTATATTTTAAAAAAATTAACTGCTTCGTAAAGCAAAGCAAGCTATACCTGCATATGCCATCCATGTGCCAAACTATCCTTATCGACAATATCTAATTATTAATCAATTTGATACAAAATAACTGCGAATAAAAAAAGCCTATCATTCTGATATACGTATTATCAAAATGACAGGCTCCGGGGCTAATTTCAGGGTATGGACATGAGATACCCCGGAGAGCCTGATCTCTTTATCGCGGGGCAAATGACCTTGATTCTTGGTTCTAAATTTTAATCGTACAAAATAATTATCTATTTTTGTATGAAATAAAACAGACAGGGAAATGCTGCTACCACTGAACAAACTTATTATTTACTGTTTGGGAGTTTTATTTCTGATTCCGGCAGAAGATATTTTTGCACAAAAAAACGGATTCACGGTTGTCATTGATCCCGGCCATGGAGGCCGAGATCCGGGTGCTATCGGGTCGAGTTCAAAAGAAAAAGACCTCGTTCTTTCTGTCGGGAAAAAATTAGGCAACCTCATCAAGAACAATCATCAGGATGTAACTGTTTTATATACAAGGAACACCGACAGGTTCGTAGAACTGGATAAAAGAGCGGAGATAGCCAATAAGGCGAAAGCCGATCTCTATATCTCGCTTCATTGCAATGCACTCGACAGGAAAAAACGATCGCCGCAAGGGGTAGAAACTTTTGTATTGGGGCTCCACCGGAGCAAGGACAACTTAGACGTTGCAAAAGCCGAAAACTCGGTAATCCTCTATGAAGATGATTATTCTGCCAAGTACCAGGGTTTTGATCCCAACGAGCCGGAATCGTACATCATATTCGAATTTATGACCGATCAGTACCTTCAGCAAAGCATTTACTTTGCGTCGTTGGTTCAAAACAAGTTGGTCAATAACTCGAAAAGGGTCAACCGGGATGTCAGGCAGGCCGGGTTTCTGGTACTCAGGGAAGTGGCTATGCCGAGTATCCTTGTAGAGCTGGGTTACATTTCGAATGTTACGGACGAACAGTATATGAAGAGCGAAAGCGGACAAGAGTCAATGGCAAACTCCGTTTATCTGGCATTTAAGGAGTATAAACGCGAATACGATAAGAAAAGCCATGTCTTCACCAATCCGCAACAACGAAAAACAACGGCGGTTAATCCGCCCGATACCGGAATTACAAGCGGCGGAGTAAGTGAATATCGGATTCAGTTCCTTACCGCGTCACGAAAACTGGCCAATAATTCTCCGCAACTGAAAGGGTTAAATCCCGTAGATTTTTACATAGACGGCACAACGTATAAATACACGTACGGCCGGTCACCCGATCTTTCTGAAGCAATCAAAACACTCAAAACCGTTCAAGGCAAATTCAAAGATGCATTCATTATAGAATTCAGGGATGGTGAAAGAGTCAAATAAGAAACAAATTATGCAAAGTCAAGGCAAATTCAGCAGAAATCTTATCATTGGAGTCTCGTTCCTTATTGCCCTGGTTCTCCTTTATTTTGGAGTAAACTTTCTAAAGGGCACGAATATATTGAAAAAGCAAAACACCTATGTTGTCTTGTTCGATGATGTTACCGGGCTTTACCCTTCATCGCCGGTTTATGTCAACGGATACCAGATCGGGTTGGTCAACGCTATCCGGATGCATAGCTCAGACCCCATACAATTTGCCGTGGACATCAATCTCGAAGGTGATTACCGGATACCAAAAGGAAGTTATTTCGAATTTGGATCAGACCTGCTGGGAGCTTCTACAGTGAGCCTGGTTGCCAATAAAAACGTTTCGGATCTTCTCGTTCCCGGAGACACATTATATGGCCGGCAGAGACAGGGGATGATGAACAGCGTGACAAACGTTGCTCCCAAGGCCGACTCCATTCTGACACATATAGACTCCGTAGTACTGACCCTGAATAAACTGTTGACAAATCCAATATGGGAGCAATCGTTGACAGGTATCGGATCTACGGTTACTCAATTGGACCAGTCCAGCAAAAATTTGAACGCCATAATGGCATCGATAAGGAAAGATTTGCCAGATATAACGCAAAATCTCAATGTTATCTCCAACGATTTAAAAGATGTCACGACTGAACTTAATTCATTGGAAATTCAGAAAACGTTTAATTCCATCGACAACACGGTGGAAAATTTGAAGATCCTGTCTGAAAAACTGAACAGCACCGATAATTCAATAGGAAAATTAACCAACAATTCGCAACTGCATGACAGTTTGACAAACACCATACATACTGCGACAAAACTGCTTGAAGATATACGTGAAAATCCCGAGCGATATTTGAGCGTGAGAGTGCGTCTGTTCTAAGTTTCCGAAAATTGAATTGAATTGTTGATTTAATGTTATATAGAATGATTCTAAATATAAGCTGCGATTTTCATATTCCGATAAACCCTTTGAGTAATTGAGTTTAGGCAATAAAATCCTGACTTTTTTCACATAATAAGGTAAAGTCAATACACTTATCGCAGGACTCTATATATCAAGTAATTACAGCACCGTCTTTTCAGTAAACACGCTTATAAACAGCTACATACATCTATCCGGTTGATAATTAAGCGACTGTTTTTATTTCAGGAAAAACAAAAACAACAGGATTTTTTTTTCTCGTTTTTTTTTCCAAAATTTGTATTCTCCAAATTAAACAGAACCAACAAAAGGAAGAGGAAAATCGTTATTTTATTCGAATGAACACTGACTACAAAATTTTATGGAAGAACTGTCTTGAAGTGATTCGTGATATCATTCCCGAAGCAGCATTCAATACATGGTTTAGTCCGATTGTCCCGTTGAAGTACGAAGACAATGTTCTCACCATTCAAGTACCCAGCCAGTTTTTTTACGAATATCTTGAAGATAAATACATCGACCTCATCCAGCAAACACTTTACCGCAAGATAGGAGAAGGCACTATTCTCAACTACCGTATTTTGGTGGAAGCAGAGAACAACACCACGGTTGAGATGCGCGGAGAACCCAAATTTTCGATTTCAGACAAAAAGAATCAAAATCCCGTTTCTGCAAAGGTACCCAGTCCTTTCGACAGGGTTGAGCCGTCGGCGTTCGACTCGCAGATAAACTCCAAATACACGTTCAATAACTTCTTTGAAGGCGAAAGCAACCGTTTAGCGCGCACTGCCGCCGAAGCCGTGGGTTTAAATCCGGCTAAAACGGCTTTTAATCCGCTCTTCGTGTATGGGAAATCAGGGGTTGGAAAAACGCACCTCTGCCATGCCGTCGGATCGAAAGTGCTTGAGTTGTATCCGGACAAGAAAGTCCTGTATATTACGGCGCACCTGTTTAAAGTACAGTACACCGATGCCCGACGTTTCAACACCATAAACGATTTCATCAATTTTTACCAAAGCATTGATGTGCTTATTATTGATGATATTCAGGAATTATCCGGATTGGAAAAAACCCAAAACACGTTTTTTCATATCTTCAACCATTTGCATCAGAACAACAAACAACTGGTCATGACATCGGATTGTTCCCCAACCGAAATGCAAGGAATGGAAGAACGTTTGTTGACACGTTTCCGTTGGGGGCTTTCGTCTAAATTAGAGCGTCCCGATAAAGAACTTCGTAAAAAAATACTGAAGCACAAGATTTTGACCGACGGGCTGACTATTTCTGATCAGGTCATAGAATTCATTGCCGAAAACGTAACGGAAAATGTACGCGATCTCGAGGGGGTCATTGTATCGTTGATGGCGCACTCCATCATCAACAACCGTGAGATTGACATCAGCCTGGCACGGCGCGTTATGGAGCAAAACATCCGTTTTGAAAAGAAAAAAATTACCGTACAAAAAATTCAGGAGACCGTCAGTGATTTCTACAACGTGAAAAGAGAGTTGATTCAGTCTGCTTCCCGGAAAAGAGAAATTGTACAAGCCCGCCAGGTGACCATGTTTTTCATCAAGAAGCATACCGAATTGTCGCTTTCACAAATCGGTGTCCAAGTGGGAAATCGCAATCACGCTACCGTCCTTCACGCCTGCAATACCATCAGGGACCTGTCTGAAGTAGATAAAGGCTTCCGCTCCGATATAGAGGAAATAGAGCGCCTGTTACAATCTTAAGGCAGTTGTCTGGAGGTCAATACTGTTCCGAAATGAGAAAGTTCATTCTTTTCCTGACACTATTTTTTTCGTTGGCCGCATCGGCTTCCAAGCCGCTAAAAATAGGTGTGATCAGCGATATTCATTTCCTTTCCAAAGGACTTACTGCCGAAGGCGATGCGCTTGCCGCTTACGAACGCGCTACCGGAAGAAATATCCGCGACTCACACGAAGTGCTGGACACTGTTTTGCTTAATTTTCAGAAAGAGCGGACAGACATCTTGCTTATTTCCGGTGACCTCACCAACCACGGAGAACGACAAAGCCACCTCGATTTAATAGAAAAATTAAAATCGATTCAACGCAATGGAACAAAAGTTTTTGTTGTTCCCGGAAATCACGATGTCAACATTCCCGACTCAAAAGCCTACACCGATGAAAAACCGGTACCTGTAAAAAGCATATCCAAGGAAGAGTTTGCTGAGTGGTACGCACCTTTCGGATACGGAAATGCGCTCAAAAGAGACGATTCTTCGCTGAGCTATATCGCCGGAATTAACGAGAACACGTGGTTGCTCTGTTTCGATACCAACCGATATGCAGAGTATAAAACTACATCTGTTTCGGGCGGACGGATTATTCCGTCAACGATGGATTGGGCGCTCGATATTCTTCGCGAAGCAAAAACGAAAAACATCACCGTCTTGGGAATGATGCATCACGGCCTGGTGGAGCATATGCCCTACCAATCTGCCTTCTTTGCTGAATACCTGATAGAAGAGTGGAAGAAAAATGCGGGCATCCTTGCGGATGCAGGTTTGAAGGTAATGTTCACGGGGCATTTTCATTCCAACGACATCAGCTTGTTTACTTCGCCATCCGGAAATACCATTTACGATGTGGAAACGGCGAGCCTGGCGGTATACCCGTTTGCGTACCGCACGATGGAACTGGTTGATGGAAAGTTGTCCATCGATACGCATTTCGTGACTTCAGTTTCAGGAAATCCCGAGCTGGCAGCTCAATCCCGCTCGCGGTTAGAAACGATTACCCTTAGGGTAGCGAAAAACCGGATAAAGAATTTAGGAATCTCCTTCCCGGTTCAAACGGAAGATGCACTGGTAAAGCTCATTGCTAAGATGAATCTGATGCATGTGCGTGGCGATGAAGCCCCTGATGAAGAGATGAAAGAAGCCATTCGTGAATTTGCCGGGCTGCTGGGTAGCGAAGAAACCGATTCGGATTTTCAGCTCGACTTTCCGCCGGCGGATAACCGGTTAGTAATCGACTTGACTGAGAAAGTGTTTTGAATGAGAGCGGCAAAAAAACATGATCCCTTGCAGTTTTGCATGAACTCCGGCTGCATTGAAGCAGGTTGCGATGAAGCGGGGCGCGGATGCCTTGCCGGGCCGGTCTTTGCGGCGGCTGTCATCCTCAGGCCCGGCTTCCGGTGCGAAGAATTGAACGACTCCAAACAATTATCGGAAAAGGAGAGGATCCGCCTCCGCCCCGTAATTGAACAAAATGCTTTGTGTTACGCCGTTGAAACGTGCACACCGGATGAAATTGACGAATTAAATATCCTCTGGGCATCGGTCAAAGCCATGCACAAAGCATTGGCGAAACTAACCGTAACACCGGAACATATTTTAATAGACGGGAACCGGTTTCGCCCGTTCCAAAACATTCCGCACACATGCGTGATAAAGGGCGACGGGAAATACTTGTCGATTGCGGCGGCATCGGTGTTGGCAAAAACATACCGGGATGAGTATATGCAAAACCTTCATGAACAATTCCCTGTTTACGATTGGACGAACAACAAGGGTTACCCCACACGCGCACATCGTGAAGCGATAAAGGAACACGGAATCACCCCGCATCACCGGAAAAGTTTTAATCTGTAAATAAATCACACACCCTTCATACTCAACTGGATCCGTTTTCGCTCCAAATCTACCGACAGTACTTTTATCTTCACATGCTGATGCAGCGAAACCACATCGGTGGGATTGGAAACGAAGCGGTCGGCAAGCTCCGAGATGTGAACCAGGCCGTTTTCCTTGATGCCGAAATCCACGAAACAGCCAAAGTTGGTGATGTTGGTAACAATTCCGGGCAAAATCATCCCTTCTTTTACATCGTTTATGGAGCGGATATCGGGGTCAAACTCCAGCACTTGTACCTTGGTTCGCGGGTCACGGGCAGGTTTTTCGAGTTCGTGTAAAATGTCGGTCAGTGTTTCAATACCTACAGTGTCGGTTTTGTAGCGGTTGATGTCGATGGTATCGATAAGCGGTTTATTGCTGATCAGCTCCTTTACCGAACATTTCAAATCTTTTGCCATTCTCTCCACAACCGGATAACTTTCAGGATGCACGGCGGAGTTATCGAGCGGGTTTTCAGCGTTGGGGATGCGAAGGAAACCGGCACATTGCTCGAATGCTTTTTCGCCTAAGCGGGGTACCTTCTTTAACGCTGCGCGTGCGCGGAAGGCGCCGTTTTCTGTACGGTAATCCACGATGTTCTGTGCCAGTGACTCGCCGAGGCCCGACACATACATCAGCAAATGTTTGCTCGCCGTATTGAGATTAACTCCCACGAGATTCACGCAACTCTCCACAGTCTGGTCGAGTGAACGTTTTAGTTTCGATTGGTCCACATCGTGCTGATACTGGCCCACTCCGATTGATTTCGGATCAATCTTCACCAGTTCCGCCAGCGGGTCGCTTAACCTCCGACCGATAGAGACTGCCCCGCGTACCGTAACGTCATACTCCGGAAATTCCTCACGTGCTGTCTTTGATGCCGAATATACGGAGGCCCCGTTCTCACTCACCACAAACACTTTCACCTCACGATCGTATCGCAGGTTAGCTATAAACCGTTCGGTTTCGCGGCTTGCCGTACCGTTACCGATAGCAATAGCATCGATATTGTAAGTCGAGACCAGTTTGGAAACCTTGCTTGCCGACTTCGAAAATTCGTTTTGCGGAGGATGAGGATAAATGGTTTCGTTGTGCAGTAAATTTCCTTGCTCATCCAGACAAACCAGCTTGCATCCCGTCCGGTATCCCGGATCGATTCCCAAAATCCGCTTCTGTCCCAATGGCGGGGCGAGCAACAGCTGGCGAAGGTTTTCCGTGAAAACCGAAATGGCCGCCTCATCTGCTTTTTCTTTGGACAGATTGGCATACTCGGTTTCAATGGATGGTTTCAACAATCGTTTGTAAGCATCTTCTACCGCATTTTCAACGTAATCGGCAGCCTCACTATCGTTTTTAGCGTACCGGGGCACCAGCCTGTTCAGGCATTTTTCATCGTCGGGGGAGATCGACACACGTAAAAAACCTTCCGATTCTCCACGGCGGATGGCAAGAAGACGATGCGACGGGCAGTGTGAAAGGAGGGATGAGAAATCGAAATAATCCCTGTACTTTTCGCCTTCCTCTTCTTTTCCCTTTATCACCTTGGCGGTTATCACCGCTTCGCGTGAAAAAATATTCCTCACGGCCTGCCGCGCTTTCTCATCCTCATTCACCCATTCGGCTATGATGTCGCACGCACCTTTCAAAGCCGAACCGGTATCGGCAACCTCTTCCCCGACAAACTGCCCGGCTTTCGCTTCTACCGATCCCCCCTGTTGCAACATCAGCCATTTTGCCAAAGGCTCCAATCCTCTTTTCCTGGCCATTTCTGCACGCGTTTGCCGTTTGGGTTTGTAAGGCAGGTAAATATCTTCCAACTCGATGGCATCCCAACAGTTTTCGATCCTCTCCTTTAATTCAGGGGTCAACTTTTCCTGCTCTTCGATGGACGAAAGGACGGTCTTCCTTCGTTTTTCGAGTTCGATATATTTATCGTTCAACGATTTAATTTCGGAAATCTGTACCTCATCCAACGCACCTGTAGCCTCTTTCCGGTATCGGCTGATAAAAGGGATGGTAGCCCCCCCTTCCAATAGCTTGACGGTGTTTTCTACGTTTTTGAGGTTGATTTGGAGGGATTTGGAGATAAGTGAAAGGATGGTGGACATTTTCAATCTTGTTTTTTTGATTTTGAAATGAGAATTTTTAATGATGCAAAAATACAAAAATGTTTAGAAGGGTAAAAATATCGTTATCTTTGTCTAAAAAAATGGCCAAACTAAAATCGACATACTTTTGCACCAACTGTGGCAACGAATCGCCCAAATGGATGGGAAAATGCCCCGCCTGCGGCGAATGGGGGACGCTGGTGGAAGAGTTGGTACGAAAAGATTCTTCGTCAAAAATTATTGATACACGCTCGTTCGAAAATGTAAAAAGCCAGCCTTTATCGCTTCACGAGATAAAGGCGGAACAGGAACCCCGCATAGACATGAACGACGAGGAATTAAACCGCGTACTGGGCGGTGGATTGGTGCCGGCCTCATTGGTGCTGATCGGGGGGGAACCGGGAATTGGAAAATCCACACTCGTATTGCAAACCATTCTGAAGCTGTCGGAGATAAAAACCCTATACGTCTCGGGAGAAGAGAGTGCACGGCAGCTGAAACTGAGAGCCGACCGTATCGGTATTAAAAACGACAATTGCCTGATTGTGTGCGAGACCAATCTCGACGAAATTTTCAAACACATCAAGAACACCTCACCGCAACTGGTTATTATCGACTCCATCCAAACCGTTTACAACGAAGCCATGGAATCGTCGCCCGGAAGCATCTCTCAGGTGCGTGAATGTGCCGCGTCAATCCTCAAGTTTGCAAAGCAATCGGATACCCCCGTCATCCTTATCGGGCACATCACAAAAGAGGGCAACATCGCCGGGCCCAAAGTGCTGGAACATATTGTAGATACCGTTTTGCAGTTCGAAGGCGATCAGCATTATATGTACCGTATTTTACGAAGCATCAAAAACCGCTTCGGCAGCACATCGGAATTGGGAATCTACGAAATGAACCAATCGGGGCTTCGTGAAGTAAACAATCCCTCGGAGCTCCTGCTCACCCGGAACCACGAAGGGTTAAGCGGAGTTGCCATCTCGGCAGTAATTGAGGGCGTCCGCCCCTTTCTTATCGAAACGCAGGCATTGGTGAGCACGGCAGCATATGGCGGGAATCCGCAACGATCGGCAACCGGATTCGATATCCGGCGGATGAATATGCTGCTGGCGGTCCTGGAGAAACGCGCCGGATTTAAACTGGCACAAAAGGATGTTTTCCTGAACATTGCCGGAGGATTGCGCGTAAACGACCCGGGAATGGATTTGGCAGTGATCAGTTCGGTACTTTCATCGAGCCTGGATATGGCCATCGACAGGGACACCTGTCTCACGGGCGAAGTCGGGCTGTCGGGCGAAATCCGTCCTATTAACCGCATCGAGCAACGCATCACCGAAGCAGAAAAGTTGGGCTTCTCACGCATCATCGTTCCTTCCAACAACCTGAAAGGTTTTAAGTCGAAAGTGAAAATTGAAATAGAGCAAGTGCGGAAAGTGAGCGACGCATTCCGGTTATTATTTTCATAAATATTAAGCAAGAGTTTTGGTCACAAAAATAAATATACTATCTTTGCATTGCTTTTACGCAAACGGTACCTTGACCGAGTGGTTAGGTAGCGGTCTGCAAAACCGTTTACGGCGGTTCAACTCCGCCAGGTACCTCTAAAAAAAGTCCGGACATATCACCTTGTCCGGACTTTTTATTCTTATACCCCCTTGATCACCAGCAGGGGCGTATCGGAATGGAAAAGCATCCGTCGTGCGATCCCCGGGTTAAAGATACGGGCAAACAATCCTCTTCTCGAGCTCGACAAAGCGATCATATCTACTTTGTATTCCTCCACAAACTCTTCGAGTACGACTTCGAGTTGCTTATCGCGATCAATAACCTTATAATCAATATCGAGATCGGGATATTGCTCTTCCAGATACTTTTGAGTCCCCGACAGCTTGATTGCATCCCACACATCTTCCTTTTTTGCCACATGAGCCAAGTAGATTTTTATAGGATAAGGTTTGATGAAATTCATCATAATATCGAAAGCCTTGAATTCACGCTCCCTGAAGTTAATTAAGAAAAGGATGTTTTTCATCTGAGAGATATCCTGATCCTTGGAGTTCTCGGGAATAGCAAAAATCGGCGTTCTGCAACCGTCAATAACTTCGGCAGTAACACTGCCTATCAGGTCAAGGTCTTTAGCGTTGCTTCCCCGCGTACCCATCACAATAGCCCGTGGACGTTGTTTTTTTGAATAAGAGATAATCTCTTCCTCGGGAAGGCCTTCCATCAACAGGTGTGTGAATTTAACATCGGGTAATTCTTTATTGGCAATTCTTTTATGGATATTTTTAACCAATGCATTCATCTCCGATTCAATTTTTACCCGGATATCCTTATAGAGCTCTTTATCGGAAGTCTGAACGGAGAAAGAGTCTCCGAAAGGTATGGCTATCGGATAATAAGGGGTGAAAAAAGAGTGGATAAGCTTCACCTCGCATCCGGTATCATAAGCAAGATTGAATCCGAATTCGCAGGTTTTCAACGTATAACTCGAAAAATCAACCGGGATCAATATCTCGTTTTTGATCTTTACTTTATCCAGATCATCCACCGACTCAACGTTGGATGTAAAATCGACCTGTTCGATGATGGTAAGCGCTCTCGGCAGATCGCTTTCGTTTATCCTTACCCGCACGTTCCCCGGAACAGTGGGCTGAATAATACTCACACCGTGAATAACAGCAGGAATTCCTTCCGATTCGAGTATCGTCTTGAGAATTACCGCTTTCTCGTAAGAGTGAATCGCAACAGTTACAAGCTTCTGTTCGGTATTGTCTGTTTTTTTATCGTCTTTTTCCATCTTCTTATCGTTAAATTAGTTTTTCAAAATCAAAAGAAAAAACCCAATATTTGCTTTCAATCTATCAAATATTGGGTTTCATCTCTCAGAATGGATCAGATGTTATCCTCTTCCTCAATAGGTTCTGTCTGATAAACAGGATAATCTTCAAGTCCCAATATTGATAACGCTTTATCGAATATAGTAGAGTCATCCAAAACAACTATACCGCCATCGGGGCCGGGTTCGATATGAACGCCGATACTTTTGCCTTCTTTGTAGTTGTATCCGCCGAAATAGTTTCTTACAGTTTCGGGTTTTAGTCCCAATTCTTCAGCTATCCGGTGGATACTACCGTCAGGGAGCTTGTCTTTCAATGCTCTTAATTCGTTAAAAGTGAGAGTTCTTGCCATGGTTCCTTAATTTTTATTATTGATAAATCTTGTTAGTAAATTATGCTATAAACTTACACAATATTTCAGATAACACCAATTATTTTCGTCAAAAAAATCACGAAAATGCCACTTCACACTATCTAAACAAACTTCAATGCGGTAAAGTTGTTAAAACAGGACTGAAAATTATAATTAAAAGGATGTAGATCGAAATGACAATGCCCACTACCCTGCCGCTATGAAGGGAATAAACCGACAGCCTGCCTTCGGATTTCGGTATATGATAAAAACGCACCCTTATCCACACATAAAGCTCGTAAAGCATCCAGGCAAGCAACGATCCGACAATGGCTCCGCCGATAATATCCGAAACGAAATGCACTCCCAGATAAATTCTCGAATAGCTGTTTATAGCAGCCCAGGTTAAAAGAGGAAACGTAACCCATCGGCGCATAAAGATGAGCGACATCAACACCGCAATGCCGAAACTGTTGGTCGCATGTCCCGAAACGAAGCCGAAGCCGCCGCTGCGATATCCGTTTACCACATCCACCAAATCCTTGAAAGCAGGATGATACGTCGGGCGCAAGCGATGAAAGAACTCTTTGATGAGGGAGGATGAAACCTGATCACAAGCCACAATAACCAGAATGAAAAAAACGGCAACCAACAGGCCCTCTTTACGGGATGTCTTGTAAAAAAACATCACCAGCAGGAACAATAACAACAAAACCCAGACGAATCTGCCGGTGAAAGTCCAAAAGAGATGGTCTAAGAAAATTGAATCACTGCCGTTTAGGGAAAAAAACAGATTCCGTTCAAGAGGCAATAAATTCTCAACAAATTCTTTCATATGACTTCTATATTTTCTTTCGATGTCCAGCCCACACTACCGTTGGCAATCTCTATTTCAATCCAGTTCCCATCGGTTTTATTGAGCTTTACCTTGGTCCCTTCGTGCAGGCGGAAAAGTTCCTGACTGTTGGCATCGGGCGAGGTCATGATAGATGCCGATGCAGCCATGACAATGGCGGTATTCCGATTGATGCGGTCGTTCTTCTGGCTGAAAGCAAATATGTTGGCAACGATCAGAACAACAAGAAGAACAATACCGGTATAGAATGCCGTTTTTCTGATCCAGAGCTTCCTGACAAAGAGGAAAGCGGCTATGCAAGAGAGAAAGGCGATAAAGAACACGATAGCCAGGGTTGCCCACGTGTTGGAATTGAATAGGTTTTTGAAGTTGTTTATCCCGTTTGTCAGGAAAAAACGTTCGGATGTATCAATCTTGTCTTCGATGCGTGTGCGGGCAAAACGAAGGTTATGGCGGATATCGCTATCGCCCGGGTTAAGCAGTAATGCCCGTTCGTAGTTCAAGATAGCTTTTGCCGTTTGGCCATTTCTGAAATAGGCGTTGCCCAGATTATAGTAAATTTCTGCCGACTCTTTTCCTTCCGATATTTGCTGGGCCACCACCTGTTCGTAGAGCTGGATGCTCCTCTTGTAATCTTCACTGCGATATGCTTCGGAAGCCGACTCCACCGTGCTTTGCGCAAAAGACAAAGTAGTACAGAAAAACAAAACGAGGGAAGATATATATTTGAATACTTTCATACGGGAATATTTATTTTTTTACATCGTCTCAACCAATCACTTTCTTTTTAGCTTGCTCTCCATTTTACCAATGGCGTCAACGGTTTCGTTGTACAACTTATCCATAGCCGCATCGCTTTCTGCCGGTGCGTAGCGTGCAAACTCGCAGGTATTGAGAATTTGCATGAACTTACCGGTCAACTCGTTATCAATTCCATAATCAGACAACTCTTTTTCGATATTATCCTTTGTTAAATTCACTACAGGGATGGAGAGCTTATCGCTGAAGTATCCCCAAAGCGCACGCAGTACCTCGTCGTAGAATTTCTCTTTGTTATGCTCTTTCAGAAACTTTTCCGCCATCTTCAGCTTTTTGATCGCCATTTTGTTCGCCTTCCTGGTTCTCATCAGCGCCACATTGGCATTCTCTCTGGCCATTTTCAGGTTGAACAGGTAGAAAACAATCAGTAAAACAAGCGGGATCAAATACCACAACCAGTATCCAAGCGATCCGACAAAGAAATTGTCCTTGTGTTGATATTGCGGTTCCCCGGTTTTCAAGAATCGGATATCTTGCTCCACACGAACGTCCTGCTGATTCACATAGCTGCTTGCCGACGCTTTGCCGGGGTCTCCTTTTGCAATTTGCAAATTGTATTCAGGCGATTTTACGGTTTTGTAGGAATTGGTATTCAGGTCGAAATACGAAAATTCGATAGGCGGAATGTTGTAATGACCTTCGTATCGGGGAATGGCAAGGTATTCAATTTTTCGGGAGCCCGTCAAGCCGTTTGTGGCAACCTGAAAATTATTACTTACAGTTGGATCGTAAACTTCAAAATTGGTAGGGAATTTAACTTCAGGATTCTGGATCAGTTTCATATTCCCTGTTCCCGAGATATCCACCGAAATGGTAATCGGCTCGTTTGCCCGGGTTTGTTTCGTACTGATGGACGGAGTAAAGGTAAACGTCCCCACTGCATTGGAAAACCCCAAGGGTTTTCCTTCGGGCAACGGCTTCACGTTTATTGACAATGGATTAGTAACCAGTGTTTTTTTCACATCAGCCATCACCTCCTGTGTTCCGAAAAATGTGGAAACTCTTTTTCCGGATGGAACCGAAAATACCATTTCCAAACGTCCCGATGGAATAGTAATTTTACCCGATCGTTGCGGGAACAAAAGTGTTTTCTTCAAATCGGCCGTATAGTAATTTCTGCCGTTGTATCGCTCCATCTGGAGTTGCTGGTTCGACGCTATAGTCACATCCTCAACCATAAATCCCTCGAATTCAGGAAATTCAATCTTGCCTAAATCGGTGATGTTTAGCGTAGTATATAAGCGGAAAGTGACTGTAAACCCTTCTTGCTCGTAACCATTGTTTTTCGATACAATAGCACGGATAAAGGCATCGTCGGCACTTACTTTCGCAGCCGGCGCTGCGGATGAAGAGCCTGAATCGGAACTGCCCGGGCTTCCGCCTTGACGGTTTTCGGCCGCTTTATCGGGAGGAAGCACTTTTACGGTAAGTGAGTTGGACCGGTAGTTACTGCCGTTCACGTTAATGGAGGCCGGGCCTATCGTGAAAGTGCCTTCCGCGGGAGCAACCAGGATATAAGTGTAGGTAACCGAACTTTCGGATGTGGTTTTTCCGTTGATCGTGCTTTGACTGAAACTCCGCGATGTGGAAGGGCCGAAGAGCACCTCAAAGCCTTTTAAGTCAGGTAAACGAAGGTCTTTTCCTTCCTCGTTAAGCGTATAGCTCAACCGGAACTGTTCTCCCTTCACTACCCCGTTGGGTGCCGACGCGCGAAAAGTAACCTGTGCATCCAGCGTAGTTGTCCCGGTCAGAAGCAAGACCAGGAAAAAGGATGTAATTCTATATTTTTCTAAAAAACACCTCATTTGATCATAAAATCTAAAATCGTTATTCGTAAATAAACAACGTTACCAGTCTCTGTTTCGCCGCTTGTTCTCATCGGCCTTCTGCTTCCGCTCTTCAGCTTTTATCTTGTTCACTTTTTCCTGCGTTTCCCGCTCGTCCTGCTCAATGGCCTGCAATAGCTGGCGGGCATTATCGCGCGACATTTGTTCGGGTTCCTGCGATTCTTCCGGTTTTTGCGGTTTATCCTGATTGTTTTGCGGCTGCGGCTGTTGTTGCTGATCCTGATTTTGCGGTTGTTGTTGCTGATCCTGTTTGTCTTGTTGTTTGTCTTGCTGCTGGTCTTGTATCATTTTCTGAACAACCGCCAGGTTATAACGCGTTTCATCGTCTTCTGGATTCATGCGAAGGGCCATTTTATAGGCCTCCAGCGATTTTTCAAGTTCTTTTTTTTGCAGCAACGAGTTTCCGATATTGTGCCATGCTGCCGACATTTTTTCCGGATTTTCCTTTTCCGAAGTCAGGTATTGCTGGTAACTCTCCACGGATTTGCCCCACTCTTTTTGCCGATAAAGTGTATTGCCCTTATTAAAGTTAGCTTGTGGCGACGAAGGATTTTCAGTCAGGGCATCGTTGTAAAACGTAAACGCTTCCGAAAACTTTTGCTGTTGATAAGCCTTGTTGCCTTTCCGGACGTTCTTCCGCACATCCTTTTGTGCCGGCGACGATACCGAAAACGCAATCATCAACAATAACAAACTATATTTCAATATGTTCAATTTCATTTGAATAAACGAATATTTTTAAACAACGGATTTTTCTTGTCGTAAATCAAACATTCGACAATCAATATAACCAACAAAATCCAGGCAAACAGCGGAAATTTCTCGTCGTATTCCGAATAGGAAAGGCTGGTTGTTTTTTTGGTTTCCAGTTCATTCAATTCCGTTTCCAAAGCCCGGATAGCGGTATTGGAATTGTCGGCCTGCACATACAAGCCTTTTCCGTTTTGAGCAATTTCCTGTGCCATCTGCTCGTTCAGCCGTGAGACAACCACCTGCCCGTCGTTATCGGTTCTGTAATTGTTGCTGGATTCAGATTCCGGCACAGGTGTTCCCTCCACCGAGCCTATTCCGATAACGTTTACCATGATTCCGGCCTCAGAAGCCCGCTTGGCAGCTTCGTTGGCATTTCCTTCGTGATCTTCGCCATCGGTGATAAGGATCATCGCTTTATCCACATCCTTGTCACTCGAGAACGAGCTCACTCCCAACGTTATGGCTTCGCCAATGGCCGTTCCCTGAACAGGAACCAGGCTCGGGTCAATAGTATTGAGAAACAGTTTTGCCGACTGCGTGTCAGACGTTAGCGGCATTTGCACGTAAGCCTCTCCGGCAAATACGATGAGTGCCACTTTATCGTTTTTGCGAATATCAATAATTCTCGACAAGATCTGTTTTGCCCGCGATAATCTGTCGGGAGAGACATCGCGTGCCAGCATCGAGTTGGAAACATCTATCGCAACGACCAGTTCGATCCCCTCTTTTTCTACATTTTCAACTTTTGTCCCAAATTGTGGGCGGGCAATCATGATGATTCCCGCACAAAGCGCGGCAAAGATCAGCCAGAATTTCAGGTATGAACGCTTGAGCGACAATTCCGGCATCATTTTTTTTACAGTAGAAAGCATGCCGAGCTTCTTCACATCGTTCCGCTTCCTGATGTTCAGGTAAATGTAAAGCGCTACCAGAAAAGGCATAGCGATAAACAGATACAAATATTCCGGATTTTCGAATCTAAACATTTTTATTCTTTACTTGGTCATATACACATTCTCAAGGCACATTCCTCAACCACGTCCTTCTCAAAATCAATTCCACCAGAATCAGTCCCAGGGCAAGCAGCGCAAAAGGCATGAACAATTCCTGCTTTTTGGTAACATTCTGTACGCTGATGAGGTATTTTTCCAGTTCATCAATTTCGTTATAAATATTGCTTAAACTGGCGTTGTCCTCAGCCCGGAAATACTTTCCTCCGGTCAGGGATGCGATTTCGGTAAGTGTTTTTTCGTCGATATCCACCGGCATATTTTGCAGCCGCATCCCGAAAGGCGTTTGCACCGGCGTTGGCGCCATTCCTTTTGTTCCCGCACCGATAGTATAAACACGGATACCGTAAGATTTCGCCAAATCGGCTGCCGTGAGCGGCGCGATCTGTCCACGGTTATTTGAACCGTCGGTCAGCAAGATCACCACTTTCGATTTGGATTCACTGTCCTTCAACCGATTCACGGCATTTGCCAGGCCCAATCCAATAGCCGTTCCATCTTCGATAAGCCCGAAATCGATACCGCTCAGCAAGTTGAGCAGCACTTTGTGGTCGGTGGTCATGGGGCATTGCGTAAAACTTTCGCCGGCAAAAATGACTAACCCGATGTTATCGTTCTTGCGGTCTGTTATAAATTCGGCAGCCACTTTTTTGGCGGCTTCCAGCCGGTTGGGCTGTAAGTCCTGCGCCAGCATCGAACCCGATACGTCAAGCGCCAACACAATATCGATCCCCTGCGTTTCAGACTCTTCCCAGCTATTTACGGCCTGTGGCCGCGCAATAACAACAATTATCAGGGCTATCGCGATCATCCTCAACCCAAACGGCAGATGGCGCAGGTATGTTTTAAATCCTCTGTTTTTACTGTTGAAGGCGTTGGTGGAAGCCAGCTTGAACGATGCCTGCGTTTTGGACATGCGAATGATATACCACGCGATAAGCGGAACAAGTATCAGCAGCAGATAGAGATATGTAGGATTTGCAAATTGCATAATATTTTTTTAGACATTCTGGAAAAGTGAATTACGAATTACGAATTATTTCCTCCTGTTCTGTTTTATCGGGAAGCGGATCGGGCTCTCGTGTCTGATTGACAAAGAAATAGGCATTCATCAAACTTAAGTCGTTCTCATCCATATATGGTTTGTGCTTTGCGAACTTCACCATATCGGCCACCGATAGAATCTGAACCAGGTTATTGTAAACGGAATCGCCTTCCGATTTTTTTCTTATTTCCGTCAGAATTTCACCCGAAGTCATCTCCATGGCGTTTATCCTGAAACGTTCAAACATGTATGTACGCAAAATATCGGTGATTTTCGTGTAATACTCTTTCTCCCTGCCCTGTTGCCAGATTTTTTCGGCCTTAAGTTTATCCAGTTCCTGAATGGCACGGACGTGCGGGGGCAGCACCTGCGGCGGAGTAAAGAAATAGCCTTTTTCCTTTTTCCGAAGCACCAGGATGATGATCAAGCCAATCAGCAGCAAAAGGAGAATAAAACCGAGCACTATCCACAAGATCCAGATATAATCCGTCCATACGAACGGTGGCTTTTGAATCGGTTTTATGTCATTAAGCTGAAGCTGCCGGAAATCGATGGAATCGGTTTGCCCGGTATTCATTTTCTCCAGATACGCCACGGTAGAATCCTTCAGCACGGGCGAGGTGACTTTCAATCCGAAAGAGTTGGAGAAGATGGTATCGGTTCCGTCGAAAATGGGCATATGCGGAACATAGTACAACGTAGAGTCGAATGACGTTACAACGTATTTGAAATTCATTGTGGCCACGTTGTTCTCGATCACGGTATCGGGTGGAAGCATGGTCAATACTTCCAGGCCGGGAATAATCTCTTTCTGATAAACGGGAAACTGAATGGTTTTATCTTTCGGAGCAATAACCTTCAGGTTGATAAGCGCCTGTTCACCAATCTGAATTTCGGCGGGCTGAACAGTTGCCTGCACCGACGCGCGTTGCGCAAAAGACCGATGGGTAATGCTTATCAGCAAAAATAAGGGCAACATGCTATACAGAATCTTTGTTCTCACCTTTATCTCCTTCTTTGAAATAACAGCAATAGCGCTTTCACATAGTCGTCTTCCGTTGAAACGGATACGTTATCCACACTGCTCTGCTTGAATGTGAGCATCATCTCGGCCTGACGGTCCAGCCACCATTTCGCGTAATCGTTTCTTACGCTTCCGGATGACGTGTCTATCCACATTTCACCGCCTGTTTCGGGATCTTTTATCTTCATCAGCCCCAATGACGGCAACCGGGTGCTGAGCTTGTCGTAAACCTGAATGGCCACAATATCGTGTTTGCGGTTGGCAATACGGAGCGAAGGTTTGTAATCGCCCGTGTCAATAAAATCGGAAATTAAAAATGTGGTGCACCGCTTTTTAATGGCGTTGGTCATATAACGCAATGCCAGGTTGATGTCGGTTCCGGTACTTTCGGGTTCAAAACCCAGGATCTCACGGATAATGAAAAGGATATGTTTCCTCCCTTTCTTGGGCGGAATAAATTTTTCCACTTTATCGGAAAAAAAGATCACACCGATTTTATCGTTGTTCTGAATGGCTGAAAACGCCAACGTTGCCGCAATCTCGGCCACAACGTCACGCTTTATTTTCTCCGATGAGCCAAAACCCAGACTTTCCGACACATCAACAAGCAACATCACGGTAAGTTCCCGTTCTTCTTCGAAAATCTTCACGTAAGGACGGTTGTATCGGGCAGTCACGTTCCAGTCGATATCGCGCATATCGTCTCCGTACTGGTATTCGCGAACTTCGGAAAACGCCATACCACGCCCTTTAAAAGCAGAATGATATTGTCCCGCAAAAATATTTCGTGACAACCCGCGTGCTTTTATTTCAATATGCCGTACTTTTTTCAGTAATTCGCTGGTTTCCATCTATTTCTCCTTTTCCAAGTCACCCGGCCGTAATTACGGTACTTCAACCTTATTTAATATTTCGCTGATAATTTCTTCCGAGGTCAGGTTGTTGGCTTCGGCTTCGTAAGTGAGTCCGATGCGGTGACGGAGAACATCGTGGCAAACGGCCCGGATATCTTCAGGGATAACGTAACCGCGGCGTTTAATGAAGGCGAATGTGCGGGCGGCCAATGCCAGATTGATCGACGCACGCGGCGAAGCGCCGAACCCGATCATCTCTTTCATGCCTTTCAAGCCGAATTGATCGGGAAAACGGGTAGCGAACACAATATCGATAATGTAACGTTCTATTTTTTCGTCGATATATACATCACGTACTACTTTTCGGGCGTCCATGATCTCTTCGGTAGAAACCACCGGCTTATCGATAGCCACGGGCTCAAAAATATTTTGCCGGACGATTCGTTTTTCTTCCTCTTTAGTAGGATAACCGATAACCACTTTCAGCATAAACCGATCGACCTGGGCTTCAGGCAACGGATAAGTCCCTTCTTGTTCAATCGGGTTTTGCGTGGCCATCACCAAAAAAGGGCTGGGCAATTTATAGGTCTTCTCGCCGATAGTAACCTGGCGTTCCTGCATGGCTTCGAGCAACGCACTCTGAACTTTGGCAGGTGCACGGTTTATTTCGTCTGCCAACACAAAATTAGCAAAAATCGGACCGTGTTTCACCAGAAACTCTTCGTTGCGCGGACTGTATATCATTGTCCCAATAACGTCAGCCGGCAACAGGTCGGGCGTAAACTGCACACGATTGTATTTTGCTTCGATAAGTTGTGCCAGTGATTTTATGGCCAACGTCTTTGCCAGTCCGGGCACACCTTCAAGCAGGATATGCCCGTCGGACAACAATCCGATTAAAAGCGACTCCACCAGATGTTTCTGTCCCACGATCACTTTATCCATTCCGGTAAAAAGGGTTTGAGTAAAGGCGCTCTTCTGCTCAATCCTCTCGTTTAATTCTTTGATATCAACCACTTGACTCATATTGTAATCTGTTTAAATTTGCGGTGCTGCAGGAATTGCCTGAAAGTCTCACGTTGCTGTCAGCCAAAAGGCGGCAACAAATCAATCCCAACTCTCATAAAATCCGTTAGTGCCAAATTGGTCTTTCGGCTTTCGAAACACAAAAATAGAAAATGTTAAAACGATTTGATCGATTTGCCAGTTAAAAATGTTTAAGGGTAGAGAATTGAACGATATAAAGCTTACTCCGCAAATTCCATCCCAAATACAACAGCAAAAGCCTCTTTCATCCTACCTGAAACTTCGTGAAAATCCACTTCACGCCCCAGTTCTTTCTGCATCGACGTAACAGCGCGATCCGTAAATCCACAGGGGTTGATGTAGTTGAAGTAGGTCAAATCGGTGTTTACGTTGAGCGCTAAGCCGTGCATGGTTACAAACCGGCTGGTGCGCACGCCGATGGCACAGATTTTCCGGGCTCTCGCAGGATATTGTGCATCTATCCAGACGCCCATCGCTTTTTCGTCCTTCTCGCCTGCAATACCGTAGGATTGAAGTGTATGGATAACCACATCCTCCAGTTTATGAACGTATGACTTCACACCGACACGAAACTCTTCCATATCGATGATAGGATACGCTACCAGTTGTCCCGGGCCGTGGAAAGTGATGTCGCCGCCCCGGTCGATGGGGTAATAATCGATATTTTTGCTTTTGCAGACCTGTTCCGCAATAAGCAGATTCTGCCTGTTGCCGCTTTTTCCCAGGGTGTAAACCGGTTCATGCTCGCAAAAAAGCAAGTATTGTGGCCTGGTCAGGCTATTGTGGATCTTCGCGTCAACCACCGACTGAAACAACTCTTCCTGCAAATCCCAGGCTTCTTTGTAGCGAATGCGGCCAAGATTTTGAAAATTGACTTTTTTGTTGTCCATATAAAGTTTAACCTGTTCATACGTGCCTTTCGGCTCTGTAAGAAGAACGTACCAAAGGGCCGCTTTCCACAAACTCGAACCCCTTTTCCAATCCTATCCTCTTGTATTCCTTAAACTGGTCGGGAGAAACAAACTCACTCACCGGAAGATGCTTGCGTGTGGGTTGAAGATATTGTCCGATAGTCAAAACCCTGCATCCCACAGCCCTGAGATCATCCATTGTTTGTACCACTTCTTCGGGGGTCTCTCCCAAACCGACCATCATTCCCGATTTCGGTTTGCTTTTATTGCTTTTTGCAACGGTTTCAATGGTCTTCAGGCTTATATCGTATTTGGCGCGGCTACGCACAAGCGGAGTAAGCCTGCGCACGGTTTCCATATTGTGTGAGATTATTTCGGGGCCGGCATCGATTACTTTATGAATGAGTTCCGCCTTGCCCAGAAAATCAGGAATCAACGTTTCAAGGGTAATCCCCGGATTCTTTTTCTTTATGTACCTGATGGTCTCTGCCCAGAATTCCGCGCCGTAATCCCTCAAGTCGTCCCTGTCAACACTTGTTATTACACAATGTTTCAGGTTCATTTTGGAGATCGTGTCGGCCAGCCTATCCAGTTCATCCCAATCTACCGGCAGCGGTTTTCCGGTTTTGGTGGCGCAGAAGCCACAGGAACGGGTACATATCTCTCCCAGGATCATAAATGTTGCCGTTCCGTTTCCCCAACACTCCGACAAGTTCGGACATTTTCCGCTTACACAAATGGTGTGGAGTTTATTTCTTGCTATAACCTCCTTTATATCGAGATATTGCTTCCCCTGGGGAAGTTCAATCTTAAGCCAATCGGGTTTTCTTTGCATAATCTTGCATTGTTTTTCTTTGCTGTGACTAATGTGATTAATTAAAAACTGTACCACAAAAATAGTATTTTATTTTTGGATGCGCCATGCCGTTTCATTTAAAACGAAGAAAAACCGGAGTTAATCCCGACTTTTCAAACCGGATAACCGGGATGAGGCCGGATATTTGAATAAATCCTTTTATTTGTGTATATTTGCCTCAGAGTCTTATTCCGGAAAATAACTTCCGGGCAATTCTTTGTACTGTATGAAAATTATTATCAACCGCCTACCCAATAAGTTTTATCCCAATAATAAACAAGTGATCATCCGCTTTCTGGATTTGGGAGAGGAGCGGACAAGTGCTTTAATAACCAAGGTATTGGAAATGGATGAAAGTGTTGCAGACAAAGCTTTGACGTACACGTTGAGGGAGTTCTCCAAACGGCATCGTAACCTGACCCATAAATTCATCGAGCATTACCGGAAAGCCATGAATATTGTCGGAAATAAATATACCGAAGCTGAGCAGATCAGTATGGTCAAAAAATTGCTGATCGGTTCCTATTTTTCCATGGAATATTCCATTAGCTCGGCGGCATTCTTCAATCCGTCTATTGTTGAATCACCTGATCAAACCGGATTGAGCGAGGGATCAAAACGAATCATTGTCAGCTTCCGCGCAACCGGCGAAGGGCACATCTCGAGCATCGTGTTCCAAACGGGGGTGATCAATTACCGGGGAGAATTGGAGTTCGAAAAAGCAGGATATTACGTTGACAGCGCTGAAGTAACAAAAAGGCACATCTACGATAAAAAAAGCTTTCAGGCTAAGCTTCACGAAATGGGAGTTGACGAATTTGTGATAAAACCGGTAATGGACTCTTTAAAAGAGAAGTTCATATACGGAGAGTTATTGAAGTCGGTGAATGAATATCTGTCAAACAACAACAACCTGGCGGAGGAGACACAGCGAGCCGTCAAGCAAATAGTATGGCTGGCCGATTCGCACTATACCATTCACTTCTCCCGCGATACACACATATCGGAACGGGTGATTTTCCCTACGTCATATACCGAACGCAAAGGAATTGAAGATGCCCGCTTTGTGAAATTCACCGAAGATAACGGAGAAACCACCTATTATGCCACATACAGCGCCTACGACGGCTACGTGACTTTGCAGAAACTTTTGGTGACCAAGGATTTTTATACTTTCGAAATTAAACCGCTCCACGGTGAGGGGACAAAGAATAAAAACCTGGCGTTGTTCCCCCGAAAAATAAACGGTAAATACGCTATGTTATCCAGGATTGACGGGATCAGCAGCTATATCGCCTTTTCCGACAACATAAATGTTTGGCCGGCACCGATAAAAATACAAGAACCGGTGTACCCCTGGGAATTTATTCAAATCGGGAACTGCGGCGCCCCGATTGAGACATCCGAAGGGTGGCTGGTCATTACGCACGCCGTAGGGCCTATGCGCCAGTATTCTTTAGGGGCTACCCTGCTCGACCTGAACGACCCCACCAAAGAGATCGGTAGGCTTAAAGATCCTCTTCTTGTTCCCAACGATGAAGAGAGGGAAGGCTATGTACCCAACGTGGTTTATTCTTGTGGGTCCATTATCCACAACGATGAGCTGTTCGTTCCCTACGGGTTATCGGATACCGGCTCGGGATTTATGACGGTAAGTGTTCGCAAATTATTGGATAAGATTTTGAACAATTGAACTTTCGCGAGTAGTATGTATGCAACTAAAGAGGGAGACCTTTAGATATTTTACGGGGAACCCATAGCTTGCGATGAACGTAAAAAAGAGTAGCTGTTTGAGCGAAGCGAGTTTCTACTCTTTTAGTGATGCGAGCTAAGATGGGTCGTAAAATATCGTCAGATGAACGCTTTAGTTGCATACATTCCACCGAGATGCAGACCTACTATAACGAAAGCACTTTTTCGTACGCTTTCACGTAATCGTCGGTAGCCTTTTCTATGGAGAATTTTGATGCGGCATATTGCCGGCAATAGTTGCGGTCTATTCCGTCAATCCGTGGGATAGCCGTTAGGGCCTCATCAACGCTGTTCACTAAAAAACCATTTTTCCCGTGTTCGATAAGCTCCGCCATCGATCCTTTGTTGAAAGCGATAACCGGCGTACCACAGAACATGCTCTCGGCAACGCTTAACCCGAAAGGTTCCTCAAAATTAATCGGATGAAGCAAGGCATAGGCTTCGCCCAGCAATTTATCCCGTTGAGCGGGACCGGCATTCCCCACATAGGTTACCTGCCGGCCGTCGATAAAAGGCTCCACTTCCCGATGATAATAATTTTCATCCTGGATATACCCTGCAATAATCAACTTCATTTTTGCTCTTAAAGCAATCTCTATCGCTTCGCGCGTACCTTTGTCGTGATGAATACGTCCGAAATACAACAGATAATCGCCAACAGTGGGATTAAATGTAAAATCGTCCGGGTTAATTCCATTATACACATTGGCAATATACCTGAGGCGCTCACTGCGGTTGGCGTAACTGATGGATACGTAGTGATTGATGTCGTTATACCGCTGATACACGGGAATAATTTTGGGTGACGAAAAACCGTGTATGGTAGTTATCATCGGGGTACCGATCAATCTTGAATAAGTCAGGGGAAGGAAATCGAAGTGATTGTGAATAATATCAAACTCATCGGCCCGTTCCATAAGGGAGCTGATGTGCAAACATTCAGCCACTTTCGGATCGATGCTTTTATCTTCCTCATATCCCCCGGGACAAGTAAAAGACAATTCCCCCCCGGTAACAGAATCGCCGGTTGCAAAAAGTGTCACATCAAATCCTCTCTTCACCAACTCTTCGGTAATAGTTGAAGCAACCAGTTCCCATGGTCCGTACTTTCGGGGTGGCGTTCTCCAGGCGATGGGAGCAAGAACGGCTATTTTCATAATTCGTACTCCAATGCCTTAAGAACGGTCAGGTGCGAGATAAGGTAAGCCAAAGTACTCTCAGCGCCTTGATTACGATTCACACCATCTTTTTTGAGCCCGTCGCAACATCCTCCCGTTTCATAATCGTAGAGCGGCACCCGCAAGTCGTTCTCACCCAAAAACCAGAGGAACGATTGAAACATTTTATGGATATAATCGGGTTCCTCCGTAACTTTAAATGCTTGAAAATACAACTGCACATTCGCCATCACATCAATGGCTTGCTGATCGAACATCGCCCGTGTTCCACCTTTCACATACCAGCCGTCACTCCCTATGGGCGAAAGATACCCTTTACTTAAAGTCACCTCTTCTAAAAATGCAGTGGTTTTTATGGCAACATCTTTAAACAGCTCATTGTTTGAAACTTCTGCCGCATGGAAAAGGCTTAACGGCAGAATGGCGTTGTCGTATGTAAGAGACGGTTCGAACCATTGCCATTTTTCGGTTTGGTTTTCGTGGAAAGAGTCGGTAAGCCTTGTTGCCAATTTATTCATTAATTGCAACAACGGTTCGTCACCCGGGAAACACCTCAGATAATAGCAAATCCCGATCACGGTGTCGGCAATACCGCGCAAGTGCTCAAGCCTGGTGAAATGTTCCCTCGAGTTTTCAAACAGCTCTTTGCCGAACTCCCTGTAGGCAATTTTTGGCGAGGCGTACAGGAGATACCCCAACGCCCAGATTGTCCTTCCAAAAGAATCTTCACTCCCCTCTTTATCTAAGAAATCACGCCTGAAACTGAGGAAGTTTCGGAATGTACCCTCCTCAGTCTGCATGTATTGTATATAACTGAGATAAATACGCATGCAATCTAATGCGAACGGATCTTTGTTTTGCTCGTAGGCCATCAGCGACATCAAAAGCGCGCGGGCATTGTCGTCGAGGCAATAGCCTTCTTTTAGATTAGGAATACCATAACGGGCATGTTGCACAATACCCGTATCGTCGGTCAGCCTTCTCACATGGTCTAATTTAAACTCAGGCAAAAGTTCTACTTCGATAATTGATTTCTGGGATTTCTTCGGCGTCGCGGGAGCTTCTATCATCGTGCTGACCAGTTCGAGGTATTGCTTTCCGATCATTGGCCAACGCAACTGTTTACCGTAATTATACGCTTTTGCCCTCAATGCTTTCATCTTTTCGGGATGATCGAGCAGATCATTCAAAATAGCCGCCAATTGCTCGGAGTTTTTAAAATCAAACAAACGCCCGCGACCCTCTGCCAACAATTCCTCGGCATGCCAGTAGGGCGTGGAGAGGACTGCAGCACCGGCGCCCACGGCATAAGCGAGCGTCCCGCTTGTAATCTGTTCTTTATTGTTGTACGGAGTAATGTAAATATCGCAAGCCCTCAGGTATTCAAAAAGGACATCTTCCGTAACGAAAGATTTGAGAAAGATCACGTTATTTTGCAATTTACGGTCTCGTACCAGTTTGTTTAAATAATTTCGATACTCTTCGCCCGAATATTTCAGTATATTGGGGTGAGTGGCTCCCAAAACGATATAGAGCAGCGACGGATGTTTTTCCACTACAGCGGGCAACGCATCAATCACGGTCTCTATTCCCTTGTTCCGTCCTAAAAAACCGAACGTAAGCAACACGTTCCGATCACTCAGGTTGTACTCTTTTTTTATCGCTTCATGTGTAACGCCCAGATAATCCGGCACACCGTGTTCTATAACTTCAATTTTGTGCGATGGTATTCCGTAGATATCGGTAAGCAACTCCACGGCCTTGTTGCTCATCACAACTATTTTGACAGCTGCTTCATTGATTTTGCGGATGATGTTTTTTTGGAGGAAAGAAGGTTCTTTCAAAACAGTGTGAAAAACTACGGCGAGTGGAATTTTTAACCGGTCAATGAGAGAGAGGATATACAATCCCGACTCTCCCCCAAAAATTCCAAATTCGTGATTGAGAATACAAGCCTGGGAGTTACTCAAGTTGATGTGTTCCGCAGCATTGATATAATCTTCGCGGTAGTTTTGACGGATAACAAACTTGACCTCAGGCGGGTAATCGTATTGTTGCAAAGAGGCGGAGTCGTTAATGGCTGTTACGTTAGCGTGAATCTTTATATCCTGCCGCACGTTCAAGGCTATGGATTTACTCAGGTTTTGTGTGAATGTACCAATCCCGCATTGTCTGGGAGGGTATGTTCCAATGTAAGCAATTTTCATTTGTTTCTTATTTTTTAATCGTTATATTTTGAACTTTCACAAAGTTATATGATTGCGACTAAATCGTTGTCTGACGATATTTTAGTCGCATGCACTATCCGAGAAAACATGCGAAAGTTGAATTATTTTTAATTTCGCCACGGGAAAGCAAATCAATAACCCGCCGGGGTGTTTATCTCATTTGACAATCCGGCGTTAATTTCTGAATGGAGAGTAGATTTTCCTCAGAATCTTTGTCGTTATACGGGCAATGTGGGTGTCGTGTTGTTACAAAGATAACATTTTTACCCGAGTTTTCAAAAATAGGGCAGAGAAACTATTTTTAATCCACAACCGGTAAGATTGTGAGAGCAGAATTCTTATCTTTGCGTTCAATTAAAAATAACACTACCGGGTATGCTTTCACACATAATCCGGTAGAACAAAAATAACTGTATCGTTTTGAAATTTGAACTGCAACATACCGATTCCTCTTCGAGTGCGCGCGCCGGATTGATCACGACCGATCACGGGCAGATTGAAACACCCGTATTTATGCCTGTGGGCACTGCGGGAAGTGTGAAAGCGGTGCAAATGACTGAACTGAAAGACGACATTAAGGCGCAAATCATCCTCGGGAATACGTATCATCTTTATCTGCGCCCGGGATTGGAAATTATGCAACTTGCCGGAGGATTGCATAAGTTTAACAGTTGGGGCAGACCCATTCTGACGGATAGCGGCGGCTTTCAGGTCTTTTCGCTTGCCGAAAACCGGAAGTTGAATGAAGAAGGGGCCGAATTTCGCTCGCACATTGACGGTTCGAAACATTTTTTCACGCCGGAAAAGGCGGTGGACATCCAACGTATAATCGGCGCAGACATCATGATGGCTTTTGACGAATGCACTCCCGGTGACGCCGATTACGGCTATGCGGAAAAGTCGCTCGACCTCACCGAGAGGTGGCTGAAAAGGTGTATCGGCAGGTTTAACGAAACCGAATGTCCGTACGGCTATAAGCAGACATTGTTCCCCATTGTGCAAGGATGCGTGTATCCCGATCTTCGCCGCCGTGCAGCGGAATATGTCGCTTCGTTTGAGGCGGACGGGAACGCTATCGGCGGACTGGCTGTGGGTGAGCCCACGGAGAAAATGTACGAAATGGTGGAACTTGTAAATGAAATCCTGCCCAAAGACAAACCACGCTACCTGATGGGAGTAGGTACACCGGCCAATCTTTTGGAAGCGATAGAGCGCGGCGTGGATATGTTCGATTGTATCATGCCTACGCGAAACGGGCGAAACGGACAAATTTTCACCAAAAATGGCATTCTGAATATGCGAAATGAACGATGGAAAGACGACTTCTCCCCCATCGAAGAGGAGGGCGCTTCATACGTGGACACACTCTACAGCAAAGCTTATTTGCGGCATCTTATCAACATGAATGAAATTTTAGGGTTGCAGATTGCCTCGGTGCATAACCTTGCGTTTTACACCTGGCTCATGCGAGAGGCCCGTAAACATATTATTGAAGGCGATTTCACGGCCTGGAAACGCATCGTGGCGGAAAGGACCATGCAACGATTATAGGGGTTACGAATAATAACGACTGAATATCACTGAGTATGAAGGATAAGCTCAAATTGTTTCGGATAGACAGGTACATCATCAAAAAATTCCTGGGGACATACATCTTCATGATAACCCTTATTTTGTCGATCTCCGTGGTGTTCGACATTAACGAGAAGATTGATAAATTTATGAGCAACAGCGCCCCGCTCAAAGAGATAATTTTTAATTATTACCTCAATTTTATTCCATACTACGCCAATCTTTTCAGTCCGCTCTTTATCTTTTTGGCCGTGATATTTTTCACATCCAAAATGGCTTCAAATTCGGAGATCATCGCTCTTTTATCCAACGGGGTAAGCTTTAAACGGTTGCTCAGGCCCTATATGATATCGGCAGCCGTCATTGCCGTTTTCACTTTTGTGATGGGTGGTTTTATCATTCCACCTGCCAACAAAACCCGTATCGACTTTGAACAAACATACATTGACCCGCGCAAACGAAAAACAGGTGACCGGGATATACAGTTTAAGGTAGCTGAAGGAACCATTGTCTATTTCGGTAATTTTGACATGGAGTCTAAAACGGGATATAACTTTTCCATTGATCATTTCGACAGCCTGAAGCTGGTCTCACGCCTGACAGCCTACTCCATCAAATACGATTCACTGTACCACTGGACAATCAACGATTACCAGATAAGGAATTTCAACGGGCTGGAGGAGAAGATCACTCACGGCTCCGCTATTGATACGATTATACAAATTATCCCCAACGATTTTATTGTGGCCAATTCAGACCAACAGATGATGACCACTCCTCAATTGTACCGCCACGTAAAAAGCCAGAAAGAGCGCGGACTGGGTAATATCCAAGCGTTTCAGATAGAATACCATTCGCGCTATGCGTCTATTTTTTCGGCTTTTATCCTGACCATTATCGGGGCCTCCCTCTCTGCACGGAAAGTGAAAGGGGGCATGGGGGTGAACATCGGCCTTGGTCTGGCCCTGAGTATGGCCTACATCCTGTTCATGACCATCAGTTCATCGTTTGCCGTGAAAGGGAGCATGAGCCCTTTTGTTGCTGCATGGATTCCCAATATTGTTTTTATCGGCATCGCGTTTTTCCTCTACAAAAGGGCACCCAATTAGGATTTACGATCCTCTTTTGTAGACAAGTTTAAATTTCTTGAAATATGAAAAGACAGATCTTCTTAATCGTTTCATTCGCTTTTTCGCTGCTCGCCGGTGCGCAAACGAAATATCCGGTTATTGTTATCGAAACCAATTACGGTACGATGAAAGCCATCTTGTACGACGACACCCCCAATCACAGCAACCATTTCCTGAAACTGGTGAAGCAGGGATACTTTAACGGAACGCTGTTCCACAGGGTCATTAAGGATTTTATGATTCAGGGCGGAGCCCAGGATTCGAAGAATGCTCCTGCCGGAGCACAAATCGGCGGCGGACGGACCGATATGGATATTATGCCGGAATTCAGGGAGAATCATTTTCATAAAAAAGGAGCCCTGGCTGCTCCACGAAGGGGTGACAACGAAAATCCGCAGAAGAAATCAGATGCTTCCCAGTTCTATATCGTGCACGGGAAGGTATATACACAGGGACGGCTGGACTCTATGGAGATGGCAGTGAACGTGCCCATCAAGAACAAAATTATCCGCGAGCATTATTTACCGCATAAGGATGATTTGGCTAAATTGAAAACCACCGATGCCGAAGCCTTTAATACCATGCTGGATTCGGTCCTTCACGTGGTGGATTCGTTGTATGAAGCCGCTCCCGGCAAATTTTTCCTTCCGGCGGAACTCAAAGAAGCCTACTCCACCATTGGCGGTGCGCGTCATTTAGACGGTGAATACACCGTTTTTGGCGAAATCATCGAAGGGTTGGACATTATTGATAAAATTGCAGTTCTGCCCGTGGATGGTAACAACCGCCCCAAAAGTGATGCGAAGATCGTAAGGATGTATGCGGAGGAATAGATAACCGGATATTTCACTCGATATTTTTTCTCACTTGCGCTAAAAATCCTTTCATAGCCTCAATATCCTTGTCCTGTACAATAGCCAGCAGCTCTTTCAGTTTTTCTCTGATTTTCACTAACTGATCGGGAGTATAAGGGTTGAACAATATCTCCGTAAGGAGAAAATCATCTTCCGAAAGCAACCCCTGCGCAATATTCATGTGTTTCTTGAACGTGGTACCCGGCGCATCCTGATGCTTCATGACCGATGCAAACACCAGTGTGGAGGCAAACGGGATGGAAAGCGAATAGGCGATGGTCTCGTCGTGCTCCCGGAAACTGTATTCAAACACGTTGAGTTTAAGCCGGCGGTATAAATCGCGGAAAAAAACCTTTCCCAGGTGCGACGATTCCGATATGATAATGGCGCTTTGCGTGCTTAGGTCGCTCAGGCTGGCAAACGTGGGGCCAAACATCGGGTGAGTGGAGACATACGGGCGGGTACGTTCACGATAAAACTCTTCCAATCCGGTTTTAACCGATGCAATATCGCTCAGAATACACGTTTGCGGCAAATAGGGCAATACGTTGTGAAACGCTTCGATGGTATATTTCAGCGTAGCGGCATTGATAACCAGCTCGGGTGCAAAATCCTGCACCTCCTCCGGCCTTGTCATCCGAAGTGTGTTGTAGATAAACCGTAGTTTCCGGGGGTCGGTGTCCAGAACAGCTATCTCGTGATCGAAACTGAGCACATCGGCAAAAAACGACCCCATTTTACCGGCTCCCAAGATGAGTATTTTCATATTTCTTACTTTTTCGCTTTCTCCATGACTTCGAATTGCTGACGAACGGATTCCGTGTGAATGGCTTCAAGAACCTTCAGTACAAACTCACCCGCCATCTCCATTTTCTCGGCTTGCTCCACACGATCCTTACGGATATGATCGTAACGGCCGGTTTGAAGCACAGGCATATCGTGCTCCAGTTTGTAAAGCCCAATTTCGCGTGACACGCGCATCCGTTTCGATAACAGCTGCAGGATTTCATTGTCCAGGTCGTCGATCTGGCGGCGCAGGTCGGACAGGTCTTCCGTCGATTGCACCTGGTCACGGATAACCAATTCACTCAGGATCTCAGCCAATGTATCGGGAGTAATTTGTTGAGAGCTGTCGCTCCAGGCATCATCGGGGTTGCGGTGCGACTCGATGATCAATCCGTAGTAGTTCAGGTCCATAGCCTGTTGACTAATCGTTTTAATCATGGAGCGTTTCCCGCCGATATGGCTCGGATCGCAAATGACGGGAAGATTGGGATAACGACGTTTTAATTCGATAGGGATATGCCATTGCGGAATGTTGCGATAAACGGTCTTATCGTTGGTGCTGAATCCGCGATGAATGACCCCGATCTTCTTGATCCCGGCGTTGTATAAACGCTCAATGGCGCCAATCCATAACTCCAGATCGGGATTAACCGGATTTTTTATCAAAACCGGGATATCCACACCTCTTAATGTATCTGCAATTTCCTGCACGGCAAAAGGATTTGCCGTAGTACGGGCGCCAATCCACAACATATCCATATTGTATTTCAGCGATTCATACACATGCTTTTCCGTTGCCACTTCGGTTGCCACATACATACCGGTTTCTTTTCGCACTCGTTGGAGCCATTTCAATGCCGGCGTGCCGACCCCTTCAAACCCGCCGGGTTTCGTACGCGGCTTCCACACCCCTGCCCTGAATATTTTCACTCCTTTTTCAGCAAGTTTTTGTGCGGTTTCCATTACCTGTTCTTCCGTTTCGGCGCTGCAAGGGCCGGAAATGATAATCGGGCGCTTGTCTTCGACCCCGGGTAATAAAATTGATTCAAATTCCATATTTTTAGTGTTTGATGTTTAAAGTTTGATGTCTGAGTAGTTCTCAGAAACTGTTTTGAATTTTTTTATGCACTGTTTTATAGAAACTGTTTAAATTTCTTACGAAAGAGGATTATAAAGATTTCTTCGTCATTTTTTGATGGATTTGGAGTTTCGTTTCGCACCGTATAGCGGGCTATACGGAAGAAAGAAAAGTTCAAAGACGCGAAAAAGGGCACAAAACAGCATAAAAGAGAAAAGTGCAACCATAATTCGTAAAATTCAAAACAGTTTCTCAATCCTGTCGTACGCTTCCTGCATTTTTTCAACAGCTGAACCGAGTGAAATCCGGATGTATCCCTCGCCGTTGCTTCCGAAGATTACGCCGGGGGTAATAAAAACGTGGGCGTTGTAAAGAATATCGTCAATAAAATCTTTACTGGACACCACGGATTCCGGCAATTTTCCCCAAACAAAGAGTCCGACCTGGGTTTTGTCGTACCTGCAGTTCAGCAAATCCATTATTTTTTCCGCCCATACACGGCGCCCGGCATAAATACGATTCATGTCGCTGTGCCACTCCCGGGTGTTTTGTAGAGCGGCAACGGTTGCCAGCTGCATGGGTTTAAACTGGCCGCTGTCGATATTGCTTTTAGCCTTCAATACCCATTTTACAAACTCGGGATTGGATGCCAGCAGTCCCATACGCCATCCCGACATATTGTGCGATTTACTCAACGAATTGAGTTCAATGCAACTCTCTTTTGCCCCGTCAACCGACAAGATACTCATCGGATCATCGTTCAGGATAAGGCTGTACGGATTATCGTGACAAATGACGATACGGTGCTTTTTGCCAAAGGCCACTAATTTTTCAAACAACGCTTTCGACGCATTCTTCCCGGTAGGCATATTGGGATAATTTACCCACATCAGTTTCACCCGGGTCAAATCCAGTTTTTCCAACGCATCGAAATCGGGCAGCCAATCGTTCTTTTCCAGTAAATCATACTCGATAACATTGGCACGGAGAAGTTCCGAAACCGATCTGTAGGTCGGGTATCCCGGATTGGGAACCAACACCGAGTCGCCGAAATTGAGAAAAGTCATCGAGACGTGTAAAATCCCTTCTTTTGAGCCGATCAGCGGCAACACTTCGTCTAACGTTAAGTCAACGTTGTAAATTTTTTTATACCACCCGGCATAAGCCTTTCTCAATTCCGGTATCCCGGAGTAAGGCTGATAAGCGTGCACATCGGGGCGCTGAGCGCTTTCACACAGCGTTTCAATAGTTTCCGGCGATGGCATTTTGTCGGGCGCGCCCACCCCTAAGCTAATGACATTTTTGCCTTCGGCATTCATTTTGGCTACTTCGGCAAGCTTAACCGAAAAATAGTATTCAGAAATGCTTTTTATATGCCCGGCAGGCTCTATGTTGAGTATCTTATCCATTTGGTTGTTGTTATTCAATTGTTATTCGTTTGTTATTCAATCTGCAACAATATGTTTGTCTTCGACATACTCACCCAACACTTTCAGGTTTCCCACCAAAGGCAGTATCGCCTTGATGGACTGACGATACCTCTCGAAATTGGAAAAAGTGAGATCGATGTAAAACTGGTATTCCCATTCCCGGCCGATGATCGGCAGCGACTGAATCCGCGTAAGATTAATATCGTAAAACGACAGCACCGATAACACCCTTGAAAGGCTTCCTTCGCTGTGTGGCAACACGAAAACAAGCGATGCTTTGTCGATATCGGAAGATTTCCGGATTTCAGGGATCATTTCGTCGTGAGCCAATACCAAAAACCGGGTAAAGTTGCGTTTATTGGTTTCTATCCCCTCCCTGATAATTTCCAGATGATATACCTCGGCAGCAAGTTTACTGCATATTGCCGCTACACCCGGAGTATTATTCTCCATTATTGCTTTGGCTGCCAGAGCGGTATCTTCGTGTTCAACAATTTTCACATGAGGCAGGCTTTCAATAAAATCGGAACATTGCATCAGTGCCATAGGGTGCGAAACAATCTCCCTTATGTCTTGCAAGCTCTGCCCGGGCAATGCCGATAATGTATGTGAAATACGCAACTTATGCTCTCCTGCAATCTTCAAATTATTGATTTTAAGCAGGTCATGATTAAGCAACAGCCCACCGGCAATCGTATTTTCGATCGCCATTATTCCAATTAGGAGCTCATCTTTTTGGGCTTTCGAAAAAATGTCTTTAAACGTAGGACAAGGTACAATCTCAATCTCTTCCCCGAAATAATTACGGGCAGCAATGTCGTGGTAAGCGCCTAATCCGCCTTGTATGGCAACTCTTTTCATCTGTTCTGATAGCTAATATCTATAAAAGAAAAAATCCCATCGTGCTATCGACAGGATTTTCTATTCAAAAAATTATTTTTTATTTCTTCATTTTGCACATAAAATCCTGTTCTACCTACTAAAGTAAAAGTAAAAATAGAAAGAATATGCAAAATTGTTCTGTTTCATTTTATTCGTTTTTTACGAATTTAGGTTGCAAAATTACAACAAAAATTAAATAATACAACAAAATGAAGAAATATTTTGCTCTTATTTCTCAAAACAGGATGAATTGTCCCTGATTTGCCTAAATTGGCTTGTATTCCATATTTATGTATATTTGCAAATTCAATAAAATTCCTAAACATCTAAAAGCTTCAATTTATGTTCAAAAATCATCCTAAAGGACTTATTAGCGCAGCCCTTTCTAACATGGGCGAGCGTTTCGGTTTTTACATTATGATGGCGATATTATCGTTATTCCTTTTATCTAAATTCGGATTAGACAAAACACAAGCCACTATCATCTACTCCGTATTCTATGCCCTGATATATCTACTTGCGCTTGCCGGCGGTTTCATTGCAGATAAAACTAAAAGGTACAAGAAAACAATCTTATGGGGCTTGATACTAATGACAATAGGTTATTTCCTGATTGCTATTCCAACGCCTACTCCTGTTCCTAATTTTGCACTATTTTTAGCCATGACCTGCTTCGGATTATTTGTCATTGCTTTTGGTAACGGGTTGTTTAAGGGCAACTTACAAGCTGTGGTAGGGCAAATGTATGATGACCCCAAATATTCTGATAAAAGAGACACCGGATTTCAGATTTTCTACATGTTTATTAATATCGGTGCTTTGTTTGCTCCGCTTATTGCTGTAGGAATCCGTAACTGGTGGGTTCAACACAATGGTTTTGAATACAATTCCGATCTTCCGGCGCTTTGCCACCAATTTTTAAGAGGGAGCATTACACCGGAAGCCACACAACGTTTTTCAGAGCTTTCCACAGAAGTGAGCAAAACCGTACCGACCGACTTGACTGCTTTTGCCAACGAATACTTGAACGTTTTTAATACCGGATTTCATTATGCTTTTGGTGTAGCAATTTTCGCCATGTTAATCTCTCTGACAATCTTCATTATTAACAAAAGGAAATTTCCCGATCCGGCACTGAAAGCTGCGAGGGTTAAAGAAAGTTCTGACGCGCAACCGACAATTGTCCAAATGGATCCAAAGGAAGTTCGTCAACGCTTATATGCTCTATTCTCGGTGTTTGCCGTAGTGATTTTCTTCTGGTTCTCATTCCACCAAAACGGGGTTACCCTCACATTCTTTGCAAATGAATATACGGATTTGAGTAAAATCAACATCAATTTGGGATTTACAAGAATAAAAGGGGCTGAATTATTCCAGTTTTTCAACCCGTTCTTTGTGGTATTTCTTACTCCCGTTGTTATTAGTCTCTTTGGCTGGCTTAGAGCACGGGGAAAAGAACCTTCCACTCCAAAGAAAATAGCAATTGGGATGGGAATTGCAGCCACTGCTTTCCTGATTATGTCAATCGGATCACAAGGCTTGCCAGACACAGAGACAGCAAGGACTATGGGTGGTCTTACCGATGCACAACGTGTAACTCCATTTTTGCTAATTGGAACATATTTTATTTTGACTGTTGCTGAACTGTTTATCAGTCCGCTTGGATTATCGTTCGTATCAAAAGTTGCTCCGCCCCAATATCAGGGAATTATGCAGGGGGCCTGGCTTGGAGCGACCGCACTCGGAAATCAATTGCTAATATTTGGCACCATTTTCTACGAAAGTTTGCCGCTTTGGGCAACATGGCTGGTATTTGTGGGTGCATGTCTGATTTCAATGTTTACTATGTTATTTATGCTGAAATGGCTCGAACGGGTGGCGAAATAAATCTATACCCGCGCACAGAAAAGTGGAGGCTCCATCCATAAATAGAAATTTCTGTTGATAACTTCTATCAATTTCTTCTCGTGATGGCCATTTTTTTGGCTAAATTTGTTGTTGTTAAAAACAGAAAATCTATTTATATTTCTCTTATGCAGCCATTTGTACATTTACACGTCCATTCTCAATACTCCTTGTTAGACGGACAGGCCAGTATCAACCGGATCGTGGATAAAGCCATGAACGATGGTATGGCCGGAATAGCCCTGACCGACCACGGAGCTATGTACGGGATCAAGGAATTTGTGAACTATATCGAGAGTGTAAAATCGAAAATAAAAAACGAAATAAAACAATTGAGTAAGGACCTGGAGAGCAATCCCGCCAGCCAAAAACTAAAAGACGAGATTGCCGCAAAAACAGCCAAACTCAATTTTAAGCCCATCATTGGCTGCGAATGTTACTGCGCGCGCCGCGACCGTTTTTCACAAACGGAAAAAATCGATGGCAGTGGATGGCACCTCGTTGTCCTTGCCAAGAACCTGACCGGTTACAAGAACCTCATAAAGATGGTATCGAAAAGCTGGACAGAGGGATTTTATTATCGTCCGCGGATCGACAAGGAGCTGCTGGAGAAATACCACGAAGGGCTTATCATCTCCACCGCCTGCCTGGGTGGCGAGATTCCGCGAAAAATAGACGACGGCAACATTGCCGGAGCGGAAGAAGCGGTACAATGGTTTAAAAATATTTTCGGCGACGATTTCTACCTCGAAATCCAACGCCACAAAACCGATCGTACCGATGCCGACCAAACAACCTACCCAAAGCAATTGCACGTAAACGAAGAGATCATCAAAATCGGTAAAAAATACGATGTGAAGGTGATTGCCACCAACGATGCCCACTTTGTAAACGAAGAAGATGCCGACGCACACGACCGGCTTATCTGCCTGAGCATGGGAAAGGACTTCGATGATCCCGACCGGATACGCTACACCAAACAAGAGTGGATAAAAACCACGGCAGAGATGAACCGTATTTTTGCCGATATACCGGAAGCTCTCGCCAACACGGTGGAGATTGCCGATAAAGTGGAAATTTATTCCATCAATAATCCGGCATTGATGCCTTTTTACCCCATCGAAAGTTCGTTTGGAACCGAAGAAGAATACAAGGCCAAGTTCTCCGAAGCGGAGTTGATTGAAAAGTTTGGCGAGACCAACTTTAACCGGTTGGGCGGATACGACAAAGTGATCCGCATCCAGCTCGAATCGGACTACCTGAGGCACCTCACCAGAATAGGCGCCCGCAATAAATACGGAGAGGAGCTTAGTGACGAAGTGGTCTCCCGGTTGAAGTTTGAACTCGATACCATTACCCATATGGGATTTCCCGGGTATTTCCTCATTGTTCAGGATTTTATCAACGCAGCACGTCAAATGGATGTTGCGGTGGGACCCGGCCGTGGATCGGCAGCCGGCTCGGCCGTGGCTTACTGCCTGGGAATTACCGATATCGATCCGCTGAAATACGATTTACTGTTCGAGCGTTTTCTCAATCCTGACCGTATTTCGATGCCCGATATCGATATTGATTTCGACGACGAAGGGCGCGATAAAGTGCTTCAATGGGTAACCGAAAAGTACGGGTACGAAAGAGTTGCCCGAATCATTACCTACGGCACCATGGCTACAAAATCGTCCATCCGCGACGTTGCCCGCGTACACAAACTGCCATTGTCAGAAGCAGACCGGTTGGCGAAATTAGTTCCCGACAGAATTCCCAATGTAAAGAAAATAAATCTTCGCGGTGCTATCGAGTATGTGCCGGAGCTTAAAGAAGCCGCCAACAGCCCCGACCCGCTGGTGCGCGATACGCTCAAATATGCCGAGATGCTCGAAGGGAACGTACGCAGTACCGGAGTACATGCCTGCGGCGTTATTATCGGGCAAACCGACATTTCCGATATCGTGCCCATCAGCACAGCCGACGATAAGGAGACGAAAGAGAAGCTGCTTGTGACGCAATATGAAGGCTCCGTCATAGAAGAGACCGGACTGATAAAAATGGACTTTCTGGGGCTTAAGACCCTGACCATCATAAAAGATGCGCTCATAAACATAGAAACAACGCACGGGATCAAGATAGACATCGACACCATTCCTTTAGACGATCCAAAAACATATGAACTGTACAGTAACGGGCAAACCACCGGGACGTTTCAGTTTGAATCCACCGGGATGCAGAAGTACCTGAAAGAACTTCACCCCGGCAAGTTTGAAGATCTGATAGCGATGAATGCCTTATACCGTCCCGGGCCAATGGATTACATCCCTTCTTTTATTGCCCGCAAGCAAGGCAAAGAGGAAATAAAGTACGATATTCCGGTCATGGAAAAATTCCTGGCCGAGACCTACGGGATTACGGTTTACCAGGAACAGGTGATGCTTTTGTCGCGGCTGCTGGCCAACTTCACACGGGGGCAATCGGATGAGCTGCGCAAAGCGATGGGTAAGAAAATGGCCGACAAAATGGCTGCCCTGAAAGAAAAGTTCATTTCCGGCGGAAAATCCAACGGCTACAAAGAGAAAGACCTGCAAAAGATCTGGACAGACTGGGAAAAATTTGCTCAATATGCTTTCAATAAATCGCACTCCACCTGTTATTCGTGGGTTGCCTATCAGACAGCCTGGCTGAAAGCGAACTACCCATCGGAATACATGGCATCGGTGTTGTCCAACAACCTGAACAACATCACGGAAATCACTAAATTCATGGACGAGTGCAAAGCGATGGGCATCAACGTTCTTTCGCCCGATATCAACGAATCGGTACTGAAATTTTCGGTGAACAGATCAGGCCATATCCGCTTTGGGTTGGCTGCCATAAAAAGTGTCGGGCAGGGAGCAGTGGAAGCTATTCTTGAAGAAAGAACAAAAAATGGCCCGTTTAAAGATGTTTTTGATTTTGTGGAACGTGTGAATTTATCATCGTGTAACAAGAAAAATATAGAATCACTGGCGCTGGCAGGAGCTTTCGATTCGCTTCCCGGAGTGAGACGGGAACACTTTATATCGGCAAACAGTAAAGGTGAAGACTTTTTGGAAACGCTTATCCGATATGGGAACAAGTTCCAGCAAGACAAGTATCAGTCAATGAATTCGCTTTTTGGAGACGATGCTTCTTTTATGATTACCCGCCCCGAACTGCCGAAAGTGGAGAAATTTTCCGATCTTATACGATTGAATAAGGAACGGGAACTTATCGGGATTTATTTGTCGGCTCATCCGCTGGATGATTACGAATTTATCTTAAATTATGTGTGTACTACCGATTGTGCAAAACTACAGGACCTGAATCCGCTTAATGGGAAGGATGTTAGCTTTGGCGGCTTGGTTACCAACGTGAGGGAAGGACAGACAAAGCGCGGAAGCCCTTACACCATCATCACCATGGAAGATTATGCCGGTAGTTGTGAACTGGCGTTTTTTGGCGACGACAGCGTAAATTTCGGAAAGTTTGCACGTCTCGGACTCTCTATTTACATAACCGCTAAAATCCAACCCAAACGGTTCAGGCAGGAAGAGTTAGAAATAAAGGTGAATAGCATCAACCTGCTTTCGGAGGTGAAAGATAAACTGGTTACCAAAATAACACTTCAGCTCCCGATAACCGAATTGGACGACACCATGGTTTCGGAATTATCCGCTCTGATGAAAAACAATTCGGGTAATTCGTTGTTATATTTTCACATTATCGGCGAAGAGTCAAACATGCAGGTACGGCTTTTTTCGCGTCCGTCTAAGATTCAGGTAAACAAACATCTGATAGATAACTTAAAAAACAATTTAAACATCGACTTCAAAATTAACTAAAGGTTCAAGATTGACAGACATTAGACAATCCGGTTGTCTAAAAAGCGATCTAAAATCAGACATTAAACATCAAACAATTTAAATAGATTATTATGGCATTACAAATTACTGATGCAACACTCAACGAAGTGTTGACGACAGACAAATTAGTGGTTATTGACTTTTGGGCAGAATGGTGCGGACCGTGCAAAATGATTGGCCCCATCATTGAACAGTTGGGTGAAGAATACAAAGACCGTGTAGTGGTAGGGAAAATAGATGTTGACAACAACGACGAAGCCACTTCAAAATATGGTATCCGCAATATCCCCACCGTTCTTTTCATCAAAAACGGGAAAATAGTGGATAAGGTGGTGGGTGCCGGCGCCAAAACTCTTTTCGCAGAAAAAATTGAGAAAAATCTTTGATAAGTAGATCTTAAAAAGCGCCATCCCCTTTTCGGAGATGGCGCTTTTTTACGTTATTGCCCGCAGACTCATTAATAGCGACTGCCCACTACATCCCAATCGATGATCTTCCAGAGTTCTTTCAAATGATCTGCACGGCGATTTTGATAGTCGAGATAATAAGAGTGTTCCCAAACATCGAATCCTAAAATCGGCGTCAAGCCCTTTGTCAACGGATTTCCTGCATTAGAATCTTTTTCGATCGACAGCTTACCGCTGGCATCTTTCGCTAACCAAACCCATCCTGAACCGAAAAGTGAAACTCCGGCAGCGTTGAATTCTTCTTTAAATTTATCGAACGAACCAAACTGTGACTTAATAGCCTCAGCTAATTTTCCTTTGGGTTCGCCGCCGCCATTCGGTTTAAACGATGTAAAATAAAGGTTGTGGTTAAGGGTTTGTCCCGCATTGTTAAAAATGGCACCACTACTTTTCTTTACAATTGTTTCCAAATCCGCATTTTCGAATTCTGTTCCCACAATTAACTTATTCAGGTTGTCCACATAGGCCTGATGGTGTTTGCCGTAGTGGAGTTCAACGGTTGTTTTACTGATTACCGGCTCTAAAGCATCGGTTGCATAGGGTAATGCTACTTTTTCAAATTTCATAGTTTCTTTATTTTTAAAATTATTATTTTCATTGTTTGCTGCATTTGAATTACTGCACATGACTGCGGACGCTGCAAAAATCACTGCTAACAGGGAGGACCTAATTGCTTTCATAATTGAAAATTTGATTGTTCGTACCCTATTAACGAAACAGCCGTAAAAATGTTCACACTATTTAGAATGAAACTGAATAAATTGGATAAAAAAACAATGAAAAAATCAAATCAGCCACGTAAGTCCGGACTGAGAAAAAATATCAATAAATCAATGTTTAATTTTTCAAATGAATATCTATATTTGCAAACTGTTCATTGATCATTCCACCCTTAATTTAGTTTTATGCAACAGCTTAACGATATTTTCCTCACTCTACATCAATACATTGCAGGAAACAACTGGTTTATTTTCCTACTTCTGGGAACAGGTGTTTTTTTCACCTTCTACCTGAAGTTTCCGCAAATCAGGTACTTTTCGCATGCTATCCGTATTGTAAAAGGGAAATACGATAAAGAGACCGATAAGGGTGACACATCCCATTTTCAGGCGCTGGCTACCGCTCTTTCGGGAACGGTAGGCACCGGCAACATTGCCGGCGTAGCACTGGCTGTCCACCTGGGAGGACCCGCAGCCCTGTTCTGGATGCTGATGACGGCATTGCTGGGGATGTGCACCAAATTTGTGGAAGTAACCCTGTCGCACAAATACCGTGACTTCGACGAGAAAGGAATGGTTGCCGGTGGTCCTATGTACTACATGAAGAAGCGGCTGAACATCACTCTGAAAAACGGGAAACAGATTAAAACAGGATATTGGATAGGCGGCTTTTTCGCTGTAGCCTCTATTTTGTCATCTTTCGGAACAGGCAGCCTGCCGCAGGTCAACAGTATTTCCAATGCCATGTTTGCCACTTTCGGCATACAGCATGTGGTGACCGGAGCTATCTTATCCGTTTTACTGGCCTTGATCATTATCGGCGGGATCAAACGGATCGCCCAGGTTACCGAGAAACTTGTGCCCTTTATGGCGATCCTCTATTTTGCAGGAGCTATTGCGGTCATTTTCTCCAATTATCAGAATATTATTCCCTCCTTCATTGCCCTGTTTCGCGATGTCTTTACCGGAACAGCGGCTGTAGGCGGATTCTTGGGAGCCGGATTTGCTTTTGCTTTCAACAACGGGGTGAACAGGGGCTTGTTCTCAAACGAAGCCGGACAAGGCTCTGCACCAATTGCCCATGCTGCAGCCAAGGCGCACGAACCGGTTTCAGAAGGAATGGTCGCTATCCTGGAGCCTTTCATCGATACCATTATCATCTGTTTTCTTACAGGCATGGTACTCTTATCGTCGGGAGTGTGGAATAAAAAACTACCCAATCAGTTCCAACTGACCGATATTGAAATCCTGAAAAATGAATATCGTGAGCACAACGAAGAAGATCTGGCTGATCTCGGGAATCATCTGAGTAATAAAACCAAATTGGCGCTCTTTTCGGGTGTCCTACAGGTGGAAGGAGGTAAAATCCGGGAGAAGGTCTCTGTTATTCATGCACGCTCATTGGCCGAAAATATTGAAGTACGGAAGGGAGGACAACCCTTCTCGGGACAGATAACGGTCAACGAAGGAAAAATAACCGACCGGTCGGGCAGTTTAACTTTTACCGGCTATTCGCTCATTCACAGCGCTCCTCTCTCCGCAGCTGCTTTTTCTAAGAGCGTACTGGGCAACTCCGGACAGTATATTGTCGCTATCGCATTACTCCTGTTTGCCTTTTCAACCGCTATCGCCTGGTCCTATTACGGTGACAGGAGCGTCACCTACTTAGTCGGTGCGAAATATGTAGTGTTTTACAGGATCATCTTCGTACTGAGTTTTTTCCTTGCTTCTTTTACCGATACAACCATTATCTGGAATTTATCGTTGATCACCATAGCCTTTATGACGGTTCCTAACCTGATCGGGCTACTCATCCTGCATAAGGAAGTGAAATCGACCATCAAAGATTACTGGGTCGATTTCAAAAAGGAACATCCTTAGGAAAATATCTCAGCAAAAATCCTTTTTAACTATGCCTGAAAGTTTTTCTTTGAATATGTTTCTTTTATTTTATTTTTTAATATTTTGTATATTTGTAAATGCATTCAACAATTGAAATTCCCAAAAGAGAATGATTCGGTTTTCAAATATAGCTTCTACTTACAACGAATACCTGGATACCCTCTACTCGTACGCCCTGCATTTGGGTTTCGATGAGCAGACCGCGATGGATGCCATTCACGACGTTTTCTACAAACTGTGCATCCATCACTCTTCGCTGAATGAAATAAATAACCTGAAGTCCTATCTCTTCAGGTCATTAAGGAACAGGCTGATAGACATGAAACGGATCAGCAGGGAAGATTCCGCTCCCTTCATCGCGCAGGACGAAACAGAGGAAAGCCTCCCTTTTCAGCTGCGTGTAACCGTAGAGGATGAGCTGATCATGAAAGAAGACGCAGAAGAGATACGCCGAAAGGTAGAAAACATACTGGACCGGCTGACCGACCGCCAGCGGGAAATAGTCTATCTGCGTTATATCCGGGAACAGAGTTACGAGGAAATTGCGGAAATTATGCAAATTTCCGTGGCTGCCTGTCGAAACCTGATCAGCAAGTCGATCACCAAACTGAAAGATTCTTTTCTGCCGATTACCCTGCTCCTAATGATGATTAAATGAAATGCTATTCAGCGTTCTTGAGCATTTTCTTTATCTTTCTCAATCGGATAGCCACGTAAATCCTGAAAAAACCTATAGTGAAAAAGGTGAAAGCGGTCCATAATACAACGGAAATACCGGCAAAGGCGGGCTTGAAGAGCATGATCAGTGACAGGATTACCCCAAGGACAGCAACAATCATCAATGTTTTCCAATCATCGTTATAATATTCTTTCATACCCAATGCAATGCTTATGCCGGTCACAGAATAAAAGAGCAGCATAAAACCGACATAAAACGCGAGGGTAACGGCCGATAAGCCGGGATTAACCATCATCAGGAAGCCGACAATGATACTCATGATTCCCATAGCCAGCGTCCAACCCCATTTACCCGATCTGTTCGCAATAGCAAAGAAAGTTTCAAAAATTCCACTGAGAAAGAATCCGATGGCAAAAACAACGGCTAAAGCCAAATAAGATGCAACGGGAGTAGCAATACACCAAATTCCAACCGCAACCAGAACGATGCCGACAATCAGAGGAATATACCAATGTTTAATTCCACTCTCAACTTCTTTTAATAATGTCTCCATAATTTATTTTTATTAATTAGTTTTTACATAGTCAGTTAACAATCCAAGGTTCTTTTTGTTTAAATCTATTGTCCTCTATGAAATTATATCCGTCCCTTTTTTATTCAAATGACTGAAATTCTCACGAAAATGCTCGGCAAGCGCTTGTGTGAAGCTGCTCCTGAAATTGGTTCGGGCAGTGTCAGATATTAATTTTTCCTCTGCTCTTTCAGCTTAACGAAATAGTTCATATATTTGTAATTGAAAGGAGAACTATTCAATGAACAATAACAAAGTAATAGCCACTATTGATATATCCCGCCCTTCCGGGCGCAAGATTGTACGTGAGTTGCAAAACAAAAGAGCCGTAAAACTCCAATATCCCCTGCCTGAAGGTAAGAACTACACGTTGGAGGAAGTATATGAAAAAGGATTGGATAAATTAAGCGAACACTATGGCGTAGATATGCGACAACTGAACTCTTTCTGATTCAAAACTTCTCTCCACTTTCTACTTTTTTTGTTAAATTTTAAGCAAAATCAATTTTTCTTTCAAAAAGAGATGATATTTCCAATGCATGTTCGTCTTATTAATATAGACCCAACAAGCATCTATGCGATTAAAAACAGACAATCATCATTTCGTCCGGTTCTTGAAGGATGAGAAATTCATTGAATGGAAGTTATTTTCCACCGATGAACTGAATAGATACTGGGAAGAGTACCTGCGCCGGCATCCCGATGAGAAGGATGATATACTGCTGGCTGAAAAACATTTCAGGAGTATAAACATGTCATCGTTGAAGATGCCGCAGGAAAAGAAAAAAGAAGCCATACACCGTCTGGAACAATCGCTCGGCGTCTATGGCCGTAAGTGCCGGATCCGTCGTTTCACCTATGCCGCCGCATGCGCTGTCGTGTTGGTGCTGTCGATACTATTTATCCAAAAAGGGATGAACCGGTCCGGAGAGCAACTGACAGCCACCACAGATTATATTATGGGAAGTGAATTGGAGTCGGAAGATATTTTATTCATTACCGGCAACAAGGCCTCCTCTTTCCAAAGCAATGTGGATATCCGGATAGATAATGACCAGACTGCCAAGATAAAGAGTGAACATGCGGAAGCTGAAGAAATTTCCATTGAACAACATACGATGAACAAGTTGATCGTACCTTACGGAAAAAGATCGAAAGTGGTGTTGTCCGACGGAACACAGATATGGTTGAACTCCGGTTCTTCAATGGAGTTTCCCTCTGCCTTTACCGGAGAGAGGCGCGAAGTGTTTCTCTCCGGCGAAATGTATATCGAAGTGGCTCCCGATAAAAAGAAGTCGTTCTATGTGCATACTCCCGCTTATAACGTGAAAGTATATGGAACAAAATTCAATGTCTCCACCTACTCCGGCTCACCATCGTCTGTAGTGCTGGTAGAAGGAAGTGTCAGTCTCCAACCTGTAGAGAAGCAGGAGATATTCTTATCACCCAATGAACAGGCCGTTTACTCCGAAGCGACAGGGACTTTCGATACACGGAAAGTAGATGTCCATCCTTTCATCAGTTGGAAAGAGGGATACCTCACGTTTGAAGATACGCCGGTAATTGAAGCGCTCAAACAGATAGAAAGATACTACAACCTCTCATTCAATTACGAGAATAATGTCTCCTTGCAGGGCCTCACATGCACCGGGAAAATCATCCTTTCGGACAATCTAGACAATGTAATGACGACATTAACGTTGATTTCCGACACAAAATACAAGCGGGAAGACAAGCTGATATATATCTATAAAAAATAAATCATTAAGACCCGGATATGCCTATGAATGAATAAATCCTAACTCTGCTCAGATCAACAAGGAAAAGTCGAACGGTAGTGTGAATACCGTCCGACCGAATAATTCTAATTACCTCGTTTATTAATAATTAAAATCATACAAAAATATGAATAAATATTCTATTGGAAGAGGAAAACCTTTCAGTAATTCCAAACATACGCTAAAAATCATGAGAATAGCCTTATTCCTGCTGTTTTTCGGTATCCTCTTTTCACAAGCCGCTACCGGTTATTCACAAGAAACAAAATTATCACTCAATCTGAAATCCGCCTCTATCAAAGAGATTTGCGATGAGATTGAAAAGAAAAGCGATTTCCGGTTTATTTTTGTGGGAAACGCTAAAAAGAGTATCAATAAGAAAGTTAATCTTACAGCCAATTCCCAAAATATCGATGAGATCCTGAATGATATTCTGTCTAATACTAAACTCATGTATAAGATATTAGACAACCAGATCGTTGTTTATCAGGACGAAACAAAAGCCACTCAAAAAGAGATTGATAAAACCGTTTCCGAACTAACAGTGCAACAACAAACTACAGTTAGGGGTAAAGTTATTGAGGCGGGAACAAATGAACCTCTACCGGGCGTTAGCATCTTGATTGAAAATTCCACGAGGGGAGTGACTACAGATGTGGACGGAACTTTTGAAATAAGAGTTAATCCATCTGATAAGCTGGTTTTCTCTTTTATAGGAATGATTTCACAAACAATAAATGTACAGGATAAAACCTTTATTGATGTGACGATGTATCCAATGTCTAGCGAATTAGATGAAGTAACTGTTGTTGCTTACGGAACGCAAAAGAAAGAGAGTGTGATTGGTGCAATTACAAGTGTCTCTGTCAATGAAATTAAAATGCCTGTAGGTAAGATCAGTAATAACCTGGCTGGTCAAATGGCCGGTATAGTGTCTGTGCAACAATCAGGAGAGCCTGGCGTTGGGTCTAATTTTTGGATACGAGGTGTGAGCACATTCGGTGCCAATAGCAATCCTTTAATTTTAGTTGACGGGATAGAGCGTTCTTTGGATTTGGTAGATTATGAAGATATCGAGACCTTTTCTATACTAAAAGATGCTACTGCAACAGCAGTTTATGGAGTAAGGGGTGCAAACGGAATAGTATTAATCACTACTAAAAGAGGAAAAGAATCGTCGAAACCCCTAATTAATGCAAAAGTAGAATACGGTGTATTATCTCCGGTTGTTATGCCCAAACTATCGAATACGGAACAGTGGATCGACTATTATAACGACATTGTGTATGATAATACGGGACGTCTTGCTTTTTCTGATTTGGAAAGACAGAAATATCTTACCGGGGTCGATCCGGATTTATACCCGAGCGTTGATTGGATGAAAACACTTTTTAAAGATAATACCAATAATCAGAGGGTTAGCCTGAATATTACGGGAGGAGGTAAAAATATAGTCTATTATGTTTCCGGTTCATTCTATACGGAGAACGGAATTTTTAATCCCGAAGTATCTGCAAACTATAATCCTTCAATGCGTTATTCACGGTTTAACTTCAGATCGAACGTAGATATTAACCTGACATCTTCCACAAAATTAGCATTGGGATTATCCAATCAATATGAAACAAAGAACCGTTTAGGCACAGACCTCGCCACGATGTGGTCCATGGCATTGACTACTACACCAATAGCTACTCCTACTGTGTTTTCTGACGGAACACATGCACAACCGTTGGTGGGTAATAATCCTTATTATGCATTAAATAGTACTGGATTCTCTCAGGATTTCTGGAATACCTCCCAATCACTAATCAGTCTGACCCAGGATTTTTCAGAAATAATTACTAAAGGTCTGAGCGCTAATTTGAAGTTTTCATGGGACGCAGTAAATGAAAGTACATTAGACCAAAGAAAACATCCGGCTACTTATTATGCCACCGGAAGAGACGAGGAGGGTAATCTTCTTTTACATAAAAATTCCGATGGAAATGATTATTTATCCCTCACCCGATCCAACAGGGGTACCAGAACCACCAATCTGGAGGCGTCACTTACCTATGAGAATATATTTAATGAAGTTCACCGTGTAGGTGGATTATTTCTTTTTAGCATGAGAGAACACACAAATAATTTTCCTGGAGATTATATTGCTGCATTTCCCTATCGTAATATCGGTATTGCCGGAAGAGCCACTTATTCCTACCGGGATAAATATTTTATTGAAGGAAACTTTGGTTACAACGGATCTGAAAATTTTGCACCCAACCACCGATTCGGATTCTTTCCGTCTATAGCCGCGGGATACCTAATTAGTAACGAAAAGTATTTTGAAAGTTTACTTCCAACAATTCACCTTTTGAAATTAAAAGCATCTTATGGGGAAATCGGGAATGATCAGATTGGAGGCAACAGAAGATTTGCCTATAATTCCGAAATGGCATGGTCAGGCGGATATCATTTCGGTAAAACGGGAAAATGGATAGGGGGAATTGCCACCGGTTATCCGGGAAATCCAAATGTTGCATGGGAGAGCTCAAAGAAAAGCAATGTCGGAATCGAACTTGGTTTATTTAACAAGCTTAAGCTACAGGTTGATTATTTTACAGATATGAGGGAAGGAATCTATATCTTACAAGAAAGCGTTCCTTCTGTTGTTGGAATTAACATAAATCCATATGTCAATCTGGGAAAGATGGAAAATCGCGGTTGGGATAGTTCTTTAGAATATATGCAACAATTTGGAGATTGGACTTTATCGGGACGGGCTAATTTCACTTTCAACAGAAACAAAAAACTGTATGATGATAAACCAACTCCGATTTGGCCTTACCAGGAAGAGATAAATGAACCGTATGGCCAGCATAGAGGACTCATAGCACTTGGATTGTTTGAATCGGAAGAAGATATTACCAACAGTCCTCTGCAAACATTCGATAATCCGGTTGTGGGAGATATCAAGTATAAAGATATCAATGGCGATGGAATTATTGATGATTTTGACCGCGTAGCCATTGGATACACATCTATCCCTGAAATCAATTATGGCTTTGGCTTGAGTGCCGGATGGAAAGGGTTTGATCTCTCCCTGTTCTTCCAGGGTGTAGATCATGTCTCCAGAATGATCTCAGGTGGACCTATATTTGGTTCTGGAGGGAGTATCCTTGTAAATGGACAAATTTATGCTGATGTAGCGAAAAATAGGTGGACTCTGCAGAATCCCGACCCCAATGCAAAATATCCAAGGTTATCGATGTTGGATAAAAGCAATAATAAACAATTTTCTACCTATTGGCTACGTGACATGAGTTATATACGTTTAAAGAATGCAGAATTCGGATATACAATTCCTAAAAATATCTCAGGTAGGATGGGACTGTCTTCTATGAGATTATATTTACAAGGTATAAATCTTTTAACTTTTGCGAAATTCAAATTGTGGGATCCTGAATTGGATACTGGAGACGGAGGAACATATCCTAATATGAGGACAATCAGTGTGGGGTTAAATATTAATTTTTAAATAACAAGGTTATGAGCAAAATAGCAATTAAAATACAATACCTGTTTCTTTTGGTGTTTTTTACTTTAATGGGTATTTCGTGCAGTGATTATTTGGACGTAGAGCTGCAGAATCAAATGACACTTCAGGAAGTGTTCGACAAAAGAAGTACGACTGAGGCCTATCTTGCACAAGTGTATGGGTATCTTCCCGTGGAGGAAGATCCTATTTATGCCGGAGGAGGTGATGGAACGGTTGTATCAAGAAGTGATGAAGCTCTCTTTTCATGGTTATATGGGGAGTGGGAATCCAATAGACAAGGAGCATGGGGAGTAACAACAGAATATACCCATAACTGGGAACGGAATTATAATGGCATCAATCAAGCTACCATATTTATGAATAATGTGGACAGAAATACCGAAATCAATGAAAGTACGAAAGAAGTTATGAAAGCCGAAGCTCGTTTTATCAGAGCCTATTTGTACTTTTCTCTGTTTCGCAAATATGGACCGGTATATATTTGGGGTGATCAGGAATCCACCAGTTTAATAAGACCAGATTCTGTTGACCGCCACTCTGTTGACCGGAATGTTCAATTTATTATCTCAGAATATGACAAGGCAATTGAGGTTCTTCCTCTTAAGATTACAGATGAAGCATGGTTCGGACGTATAACAAAAGGCGCTGTTATGGCTGCCAAATCGAGGCTGACACTGTATGCTGCCCGTCCCCAGTTTAATGGTGCAGCCTTGTATAAAGGGATGAAAAACATTTATGGCGAATATCTGTTTCCTCAGGCAGAGGATCCTGACAAATGGGAGATTGCAGCGCAAGCAGCAAAAGATGTGATAGATTTAGGTATTTATTCTTTATATAAAGATACAAAAGAATCCGACCCATTTAAACGAGCCATAAAATCATATCAGGGAGTGTGGTTTGATAAATGGAATGAAGAAACAATTTGGGGTAAGTGGGTAAACGACGCTTTTTCCTATAATGTAAGATGTGCCCCTCCACGTGTAGTAAAAGAAGGGTATGGAGGGTATGCCCCCTCATTAAAGCTGGTCGATTCATATCCGATGGCTAAGTCCGGGAGGTATCCAATCACAGGATATAGAAACAATGGAGAACCTATTGTTGACCCTCAATCGGGTTATCGTGCTACCGGATTTACCGAAGGGTATATTCATCCGTTGGATAACTTTGCTCCTATCAAAGCGCATAATAGCTGCATAGGGCGTGACGCCAGGTATTATGCTTCCATATTAGCAAATGGAATGAACTGGATCAATACCTACAAAGGGGTAAAATTAGTAACATTCTATACCGGTGGGACCTCTTCTTATTCTGCTTCCGGAGACTGTGTGAAATCAGGATTTCTGTGGAGACGGTTCAGTGATCCAACCAATAATATTGAAGAAGGTCAATGGGGGCAATATGTATGGCCATATTACCGTTTGGCGGAAATTTATCTCAATTATGCCGAAGCCTGCAACGAAAAACCTAACAGGAATGAATCAGAAGCATTGAAATATATCAATTTGGTACGTGAAAGAAGTGGATTGAACAAAATTGAAGAAGCCTATCCTGAAGTGATTGGCAATAAAACATTGTTAAGAAATCTGATACGAAAGGAAAGAATGGTGGAACTGGCATTTGAAGGACATCGGTTCTACGATGTAAGAACATGGATGGTTGCTGAAGAAGAATCCAATAAACCAAATTATACATTAAACTTGTTGGCCACGAATTATGAAGATTCTTGGGAAAGAACAGATCGGGTATTTCCTGGAAAACTGGTATGTGAACCCAAACATTTATTATTTCCTCTTCATCAAAGTCAATTGAGCGAAATGCGGAATATTACACAAAATTATGGATGGTAATCTTTTAATTGATAGCATTATGAGAACAGTTAAACATAACTTTATATATATCTTTATTTTACTTCTGACCCTTTCAATAGGAACTGCTTGTGACGAGAGTTATAGATTACACAATATGGTTGATGACCAAATCTATGTATTGAAACCCGGACTTGTTTCGGAAGAAATGTTTCTGTGGAGCGATTATACATATGATTATATTGTGATTAAGAGCGGAATGGGACTACAGGATGCCGAGGTAGAACTTCAGATAGATGAGAATCTAGTTGCCGAGTATAATACTTCGCATAATACGAATTATCAGGTCATTCCGCAAGAATACTATAGTTTAAAGTCAAAGAAATTATTATTCGATAAAGGAGAGTATCGGAAATCTTTCCAGATCGAATTCGATTTGAATGCTATCCTGGAATTACAAAAAAATTCTGAAGTGCAGTATGTGCTCCCATGTAAATTGAATGTAATGAACGCTTCCATTGAGGTGGCAGACTCGGCAAGAATTTCTTCAATTATCGTTCCGGTAATCAAAAAACCCTACATCCAATTTGAAAGGAACTATCTGGAAATTTCTCCCGTTGATTTGATCCGATTGGGTATTACAATGGATAAAAGGTCCCAAGAAGAAGTTCAATATTTTACAAAAATCGAGGTGAATTTTCCGAATAAATCCATGTTATCGTTCAACTTGGAAGTAGATCCGGCGCTGGTGTCAGAATATAATACTGAACATAATACTACATTCAAGTTACTGCCTGAGACAGCTTATAGTTTCGATAATACTCAATGGAAGATGCAGGCGAATTTGACTTATCAACCTTTGGAGTTTAAAATTTTGAAACAGGGATTATATCAAGACAATTCGCCCCTATATGGTGAATACATTCTTCCTTTGCGTATCACATCAGTCTCTGAACATGAAATAAATCCGGAACAGTCTGTATTATTTGTGTCTGTTGTATTCAATCCAGACATATTGAATCGATCGGAATGGGAGATTATAGATTGGAATTCATGTATTTCAGAAGAACCTCAATATGAAGGGCTAGAGCGTACACCAGAGAAGATGTTGGATGGAAATGCAGCAACTTTCTGGGGCTCAAAATGGGATGATCCTAAACCGTTGCCCTATTATTTTGTATTTGATCTAAAAAAGGAGTACAAGATTTATCGGATTGGATTTACGAAACCTACTGATGCATGGAGGGGAAACATAAAGAACGGATATTTTGAGATCAGTTCAGATAATACTACATGGACAAAGTTATCGGATTGGAGTGTTGATAGCAATTCTCCACGTGAACATACTTTTGCACAAGATGGATCTCCGGCCAGATATATTAAATTTGTTATCAGTGACGCTTTTGAGTATGATAATCAGGTTACCGGCCCTGCAAGCGGGGCGCGATGCGATATCGCCGAATTTAATGCATGGGGTGAAGAATAAATTAACAAAGGAGATGTTTAGGAGACATTTGTTTTCTAAACATCTTCTACTTTAAATGACAAATATGCAAAACAGACGCGAATTTCTAAAAAAAATGGCCATAGGCGCCGCAACTCTCCATTCGGCTCCATCGCTGCTTTCCGCAAAAGGAGAGAAGTTAGTTAAAGGGGTGAGAACACCGGTGTCTCCCAACTCTTTTGTCAATATCGGCCTGATCGGTAAAGGGGGGATGGGTACCTCAGATACGCTCACGGCTTTATCCGTTGATGGTGTTAAGCTGGTAGGCGTTTGCGACTTATACGATAAGCGATTGAACGAAGCCAGGGCACAATGGGGAAATGAACTTTTCATCACGAAAGAGTATAAGGAAATTCTTTCCCGGAAAGATATTGATGCGGTAATCATCGCTACTCCGGACCATTGGCACCAGCCGATCGCCATCGAAGCCATGAATGCCGGCAAGCATGTGTATTGCGAAAAACCGGTCATCCACAAATTGGGTGAGGGAAAAGCCCTGATTGAGATTCAGAAAAAAAGCGGAGTGTTGTTCCAGGTCGGCAGTCAGGGTATGGCCTCATTGGGAAACAGGGCGGCCCGGTTGTTGGTTCAACAGGGAGTTATTGGCCCTGTCAATTTTGTGGATGGCCAATTCACTGGGGCTCCGGGCAGGTTGAATGCCTATACGGCCCCCGATGATGCTTCCGAAGAGACCATTTGGTGGAGCCGTTTTCTGGGAAATGCGCCTAAAATACCCTTTACTCCACAGCATTTCTTTGCCTGGAGAAACTGGAAGGCTTATGGAACGGGTATAGCGGGAGACCTGTTTGTACATGTCTTATCCAGTATCCATTATATCATGGACGCCATAGGTCCTGAAAAAGTTTATACCACCGGAGGAATACGTTATTATACTGACGGTTCACGGGATACGCCCGATATTATGCTGGGATATTTTGATTATCCGGACAGAAATAACCTGGGAGCCTTTACCGTTCAGTTAGGAGCTAATTATGTGGATGGCGTGTCCAAGAAATGGGGAAGCATGGATTTCAGGATAGTGGGTGCCAAAGGTTCATTGGATGTGGGTTGGGATAAAGTAGTCCTGAAAACAATCGAAGATGTGAATATTAAGGATTTTGAAGTATTAGGACAGTTGGGGCAGGGGATGGATGTTCCCGAAAAAATATCTCCCCGGGAGTTTGTCTTTCATGCGGAAAACGGATATAGAGGAGGACATTACGACCATCATTTTAATTTTATCAACGGAATAAGGAATAACACACCTTTGACGGCTGATGTCCTTTTTGCAGTCAGAACAGCGGCCCCGGCACTGTTGAGTTATGAAAGTTACTTGCAAAATAAAGCCATTGAGTGGGATGCTCAAAATCTTAAAATAAAAAAATGACGATGATGAAACATGTAAAGATTATTCTGGGCTTTTTACTGATAACTGTCTCTTGCCATGTATCAAGAAACAGTGCTTCTCAACCAGCACCTATCGGTAAAGAAACTATATTTCACCTGTCGAAAGAAGAGATAAAAGAGGGTTATAATGTCCTTTTTGACGGTACATCCATGTCGCAATGGACAAGCAATACGGATGAATATGTTTTGGAAAACGGTTGTATTGTCATGTATCCGAAATCGGGGTATGGAAATTTGTATACAAAGGAAGAGTTTGATAACTTTATTTTACGATTTGAATTTTTACTGACCCCCGAAGCAAATAACGGATTGGGATTGCGACATAAAATGGTGACCACACAAAGCGGATACGATGGAATGGAATTACAGATATTGGATAATGAATCGCCTATTTATAAAGATTTAAAACCGTATCAGTACCATGGGTCGGTGTATGGATGGATACCCGCAAAACGAGGCTTCCTGAAACCGGCGGGGGAGTGGAATTATCAGGAAGTTATAGCGGATGGTGATCATATTACAGTCATCCTTAACGGAACAGTTATTGTCGACGGTAATTTAAGGGAAGCTACCAAAGATAGTCCCGCAGATCGTATCCCGGCCTCGTTATTCTATAAAAAAGGACATATTGCTTTCTTAGGGCATGACTCTGTTGTTAAATTCAGAAATATTCGCATAAAAGAATTGAAAGATTAAGATGGGTCACCCTTCCTCATCCAGAAGCGTTCGAAATCCGGTGCAAGTCAATTAATAGCCCTGGACTTTAAGAATATACTCCACAAGGGGAACGAGAGAAAGCAGGAGATGGGGTCATCGAAATCGACATATTTAAGATGTTGGGTAAAGATGCGAAATCAACTGGTATGTTGACAACCAGAAAGTACAAACATACAAAGGTGAGACACCGCAAAAGAAAATGTTTATCCTACTGGCACTCTTCCATGGAGCCCACCCCGAATGGGTAGGCAAAGTAGATAAGGCTCAATTGTACCCGATTACTTTTGAGGTTGATTATGTGAGGGTATATACCAAGTAATTCGAAAAAACAATCTAACTTTGGTGAACATTATGAATAACGGTCGGAAAAGAAAGAAGCAAGTTGTTCAACATTAATACTGCCCTGATTTTGGGTGTAATCACATTGGCTTTCGCCGGTCATCCGCATTCCCCGATATTGTATAAAGAACCGGCAAAATAAAGAGTAATCATTGGATAATCAGCAATCCGACAGCAATTTATCAAAAAAATGAAAAAAACAAATCTATTCTTAACAGCTGTTTTATACATTCTTGTTTCGCAGATCCATGCGCAGACAGTGTATTATGATGCGGATCAATTCCCTTTGATTGGAAAAACGTCGGACGAGACCGAGACCCGGTATGAACGGCTTCCGGCATACCTGAAAGAGAGATGTCGACCACCGGTATGGAGCTTAGGGAAAAATACGTCGGGACTGGCAATACGTTTCAGGACGAACAGCACGGCTATCTCCGCAAAATGGGAAGTGACAGGAGACAACCGGATGAACCATATGACCGAAACGGGCATCAAAGGAGTCGATCTGTATGCCTGGGAAGAAGACCACTGGCAACCCGTGAAAGCCGGACTCCCTTCCGGAAAAGTGAACGAACGGACCATTATCTCGGGTATGACACCGCAAGAGCGGGAATATATGATGTTCCTCCCGCTTTATGACGGAGTGGCCTCTCTTTCGATAGGGATAGACTCCACAGCCTGTATGAAGAGCCCGGAACTTCCCTACCCCGACACTACCCGCCCGCTTCTCGTTTACGGGACCAGTATCACCCAGGGCGGATGCGCATCGAGGCCGGGAATGTCTTACACCAACATTCTTGCCCGCCGGCTCAACAGGGAGGTGATCAATCTGGGATTCAGCGGGAACGGACAACTCGATTATGAGATTGCTGAATTGATGGCTACCCGCCGGGACGCATCGCTGTTCATCCTCGATTTTATCCCCAATGTCAACGCGGCGCAACTAACCGGGAAGACAAGGCCTTTTTTCGATATATTGCGTAAAGCCAACCCCGATACGCCGGTCCTTTTCGTGGAAACAGTCATTTTCCCTCATTCATTTTATGATAAAAGCATCTACGGGACAATAACGGAGAAGAACAGGCTGTTGCGGAAAGAATATGAAAAGATCAAGCGCGAAGGGGATAAAAACGTCTATTATCTGGCAAGCGACGACCTGATCGGCAGCGACGGGGAAGCCACGGTCGATGGTGTCCATTTCACCGATATGGGATTTCTGCGTTTTGCCGATAAGCTATACGATGCAATCTATCGGATCAACAATAAATAACAATTGAATAGAAAACAAAGTAAAACAATCGGCAGAGAGAAGGTGATATCAGCCCGGCAACATGAGTTGGAGGTTCATCCTTCAAGCCAGGGTAATCTCTTTATCTATATACACATCCTGGATGGTACGGATCAGCTCAACTCCATCCTTCATCGGTTTCTGGAAAGCTTTACGACCGCAGATTAACCCTATTCCTCCGGCCCGCTTGTTCACCACGGCGGTATAGACCGCTTCAGCCAGATCACTTTGCCCATGCGACTCTCCTCCGGAATTGATCAGGCCTATCCGTCCCATATAGCCGTTGATCACCTGATATCGGCAAAGATCGATCGGATGATCGGAACTAAGCTTGTCATACATGCCGGGATCCGTCTTTCCAAAGCGAATCGCTGTGAAGCCCCCATTATTGGTCGGCAACTTCTGCTTGATGATATCTGCTTTGATCGTCACGCCAATATGGTCGGCCTGACCGGTGAGGTCGGCCGCACTATGATAATCCGTACCGTCCTTCTTAAAAGCGTTATTGCGAAGATAACACCACAATACAGTGCCCATCCCCAACTCGTGCGCATACTCAAATGCTTCCGCCACTTCCACGATCTGGCGGCGACTCTCTTCCGACCCGAAATAAATAGTAGCTCCTACCGCGGCAGCACCTAAGTTCCAGGCCTCCTTTACGGTACCGAAAAGAACCTGGTTGTAGGAGTTCGGATAAGTCAACAGTTCGTTATGATTCATTTTGACAATGAAAGGGATCTTATGGGCATATTTCCTCGCTACGGAAGCCAGTACTCCAAAAGTAGATGCCACGGCATTACAATCTGCTTCGATCGCCAGTTTCACAATATTTTCCGGATCAAAATAGAGGGGATTAGGGGCAAAAGAGGCTCCGGCCGTATGTTCAATACCCTGATCGACGGGAAGGATAGACAGGTAGCCGGTATGTGCCAAACGCCCATGGCCGAACAAGCGTTGCAGATTATTCAAAGTTGGAATATTCCGGTCAGAATCGATCCATAGTCTCTCAATGACATCGGGTCCGGTAGTATGGATTAACGATTTGTCAACGGTCTTGCTCACATGATTCAGGAGATAGTCGCTTTGATCTCCCAACAGTTGTATTATAGTAGAATGTGCCATAGTTCAAATGAATTAATGTTCTTAAAATGTTGATAAAACAATACATATCAAACAAACCGCATCGGGATTGGTTCATTTTTTCACCATTGTTATCACTTTTGTTGTCACCCCACCCTTGCGACATTGCATCATTGGGTGCTTTTAAATACCTTACAAGAAAGATAAGAAGAAATGAGGCATTTGCTTAAACAAAAAGAATATACTATTTTTGTTGTACACTATAATGTACAATAAAATAATAAAGCGATGAGAGTAATTAGTTCATCAGAGCTACGAAACAACATGAAAAAGTACCTCGATCTGGCTATGGAATACCCGACACATCATCTACGGACAAATAATGCAAAAATCAGGAGCAAAGAAACATATTTGATTGAATAATATTATCTTTGTCATGAGAGTATTTTTGATGATGAAAACCTCATGGAAAACGATAAGGTTGGAAGTCGTTGATTTCAGGTAATTAAATGTTTTTGATAAGCGGGCACAGAGTCAAAACTTGTTTTGCCTCTGTTGAGCGTTGGAAACAACTAATGTAATTGAAGTATTCCGTGAACACAGAGGCATACAGAACAGAATTTGAAGAGATCTTCATTCAGTATTTTCCAAAAGTCAAGGCATTTGCCGCTATTCTTCTTAAATCGGAGCAGGAAGCTGAAGATGTGGCACAGGATATCTTTGTAAAATTATGGGAACAGCCGGATTTATGGGAAGGATATCTTGTACGGAATTATCTGTACACAATGGTTAAGAACCATGTCTTCAACCGTATTAAACGGAAAAATATCGAATTTAAATATATAAACTCTCAGATGAATTTGCATTCGTTGGATGAGATAGCCGAATTTAAAGATCCCCTTAGCGAGATATACCATGAAGAACTGCAGCTTTTGTTGAAATTATCGCTGGAGCAGATGCCCGACAAACGCAGGCAAGTGTTCGAAATGAGCCGTTTTCAGGATTTGAGCAATCATGAAATTGCAGAAAAATTGAACTTGTCGGTCCGGACGGTAGAACAACACATCTATTTGGCCTTAAAAGAGCTAAAAAAACTTTTCCTTATTGCAATTTTTTTGATGAAATTTTAAGTAGTAACCCGTTCTCGATTGTATCTAATATGTAAAAGCGCTATTATATTTATTGGAGAGGCGTTTTTTGATAAACATACGAGATGGAGAACTATTTTAACAAGATTATTGAATTATTTGCGAAACACGATGTTTCAACTTCCTCGCAAAACGAATTTTACCGATGGCTTACCGGGGAAAAATTTTCCGGGGAAAAAGAGCAGGCTTTGCGCAACTTGTGGAATAACATGGCGGACAGCACTCCTGCCGAGGTTTCATACGAAACACGGCAATCCCTGAATGAGGTCCGTAAGAAAATAAGACAACGCCCTCGCAAAGTCAATACCAAACGTCTCCTGTTCTGGCAGATATCCGCTGCCAGTCTGCTGATCGCGCTACTTTCCACACTGTATTTTGCCGCCGGTAAAAAATCGGCGAATACCGATCTTATTGAACAATACACGCCAATCGCCGAAATGACCTATCTGACTTTGCCCGACGGGACCGAAGTACAAATGAACTCCACCGCCACCTTACTCTACCCGGAACAGTTTACCGGAGAGAGCAGAAGTGTATATTTGATAGGGGAAGCCAATTTCAAAGTGGCGAAAAACAAAAAGCTGCCTTTCATCGTGAAATCTAACGATTTCCAGGTGACGGCATTGGGAACAGAATTCAACATGAAGGCATATCCGGGTGATCCGGCCCTTTCAACTACGCTGCTTTCGGGAAGTGTGGAGGTGAGATTCAACAACTTGACCTCGGCTTTGATATTGAAGCCAAACGAACAATTCACCTATAACAAACAGACGAAAGAAGAAACGATCAGCCGCCCCGATATAGACGAAGTAACGGCATGGCAAAGAGGTGAACTTGTATTTAAATCGACAACCCTGAAGGAGATCATCACCGTGTTGGAACGAAAATATCCATACTCGTTCGTGTATGCCTTAAACACCTTAAAGGATGATAAATATACGTTCCGATTCAAGGATAAGACTTCATTGCGGGAAGTGATGGATATCATTGCAGAAGTATCGGGGCACATAAAATATAGGATAGAGAATGACAAATGCTATATATCACCTTTATAATCAATTATAAACAATTAAATTATTTACAATATGGATACGTCATAATGAAAAGAACCGGAATAAAGTGGCCCCTTTATTCCGGAAAAATAAGCGTTAGAGTTATACTCTTGAAAAATAAGTCAAATTTCTAATCTAACACTACGAATTAAATATTAAAGTTATGAAATTTTTTTACATGAAAAAGGCAAAAATGCGATTTTTTATCTTTTTCTTCTGTTTTATTGCTTCGCAGACATTTTTGTTTGCCCAGAACAATGTCTTGATAACCATAAAGCAAAACAATATTTCGGTTATAGAGGCGTTACAGGCAATTGAAAGGCAGTCGAAAATGTTCGTAGCCTACAACGAATCACAGTTGAAGAATCAAAAGACGCTTGATTTAGACATCGACAATCAACAAATAGGCGATGTCCTTGTCCAAATACTGAAAGGAACAGGATTCACTTATCAACTGAAAGACAACTACATAGTAATTGTCCCTGAGCGGCAGACCAGTCAGAGGCAGGTCAGCGGGACAATCTCCGATGAAAAAGGCGAACCGATAATAGGCGCAAATGTAGTTGAGAAAGGAACTACCAATGGTACGGTCACGGATATGGACGGTAAATTCACACTGAGTGTTGAAAACAACGCGGTACTCCATGTTTCATACATAGGCTATCTGTCGCAGGATATTAACACTGCCGGTAAAACAGCCTTTAATATTGTTTTACACGAAGACTTAAAAACACTGGAGGAAGTAGTAGTAATCGGATATGGCACGGTGAAGAGACGGGATGTCACAACGGCAGTATCCTCCGTTTCCATGGAAAATTCGGACGAACGCCCGATTATCTCCGCCGCCCAGGCCATACAGGGTAAAGCGGCCGGTGTAAACGTGTATCAACCCAACGGCGCACCCGGCGGCGAAATGGTGATCCGTGTACGCGGAACAACCTCTTTCAACGGCAGCAACGATCCGTTGTATGTGGTGGACGGCGTTCCGGTTGACAATCTCAACTTCCTGTCCCCTATGGATATTGCCGATATGCAGATTTTGAAAGATGCCTCGTCTGCGGCTATTTACGGATCACGCGCGGCGAACGGCGTCGTGCTGATCACAACCAAACAGGCAACGGCGGGAGCGAAGGTTGCCGCAAATATACAGGTTGGGATGAGTCGTGTAAGCAATCCTATTCAGTCGTTAAATGCTGCTCAATACAAGGAATTGATTGACGAGATCCGTCCGGGGACCATACCCGAAGGAACAACCGACCGGACAGACTGGTTCAAAGAAGTATATGGTACCGGTATCACACAGAACTACCAATTACAGGTATCCGACGGGAACGACAGGTTACGCTATTTCGTATCGGGGGGATACCTTGATGAAAGAGGAGTGCTGAGTTCGGCATTTTTCCGCCGGTTCAACCTTCGCAGCAACGTGGAAAGCCAGGTGCGCAAATGGCTTCGTTTCGGATTGAACATGTCCTATTCCGATAATACGAGCAACAACGTTGCCACAGGAGCGGGCTCCAACCGTGGAGGCGTGGTGCTGGCGGTGGTGAACCTGCCTACGGCCGCAACCATTAAAAATGAAGAGACCGGATTGTATAACCGTCTTTTCTTCGGACAGAACATTACCAACCCCATCGAGGAGATCGAAAACGGTAAAAACAATAAAAACAACGAGAACAGGTTGATTGCCTCCGGAAACACAACCATTACCTTCATGCCGGAACTGATTCTGAAAACTTCATTTACATTGGATCGCCGCAACGGTAAGGAAACAGGTTTTACTCCTCCTTCGCACGGAACTGACAGGGACGATTGGGGATACGCGTGGGATAACCGCTCGATGAATACATTGCTGGTATTTGATAATGTACTGACGTATAAAAAAACATTCGCGGAAAAACACAATTTTGAAGGAATGGGCGGAACATCGTGGACGAACTCCAAATGGTCGCAAAGTTATATTAATGGATCCCATTTCAAGGATGGATCTATCCACACGCTGAATGCAGCTAACAAAATTGCCTGGAACAATACGGGGTCGAATGCTTCGGAATGGGCCATCATGTCGGTGTTCGGACGTCTTTCCTATAATTACGACAGCAAGTACCTCTTTACCGCGAATGTGCGTGCAGACGGATCGTCGAAGCTTCACCCCGATCATCGCTGGGGAACATTTCCGTCTTTCTCCGGCGCGTGGCGCTTATCTTCCGAAGACTTTATGAAAGACCTCACCTGGGTCGACGACCTGAAGATCAGGGGCGGCTGGGGACAAACGGGAAACCAGTCGGGAATCGGTGATTACGCCTATTTGCAACGATATAACATTACCCGGCAACCTTGGTTTGAAGCCGGACAGACAGACGCCATCCCGTTGGTGACTCCGGAAAACCTCCGTACGGCGGACCTTACCTGGGAGACCACCTCACAAACCAATATCGGATTGGATGCAACGCTGTTGAAGAACCGGTTAACCGTTGCGATGGATTACTATTACAAGTACACAACCGATATGTTGATGTATGTTACCGTACCGACGGGATCGGCAGAGGCATCCTCAATTGTAAGGAATGAAGGGGTAATGACGAACCGCGGTTTTGAGTTTGCCGTGAACTCGCGCAATATTACCGGTGCATTCGGTTGGGATACCGATTTCAACATCTCGTTCAACAGGAACAAACTGAAAAGCCTCGAGCTGCAGAAGATTTATAAAGATGCCGAGACTACCGACGCTTTTCACCAGACGCGCGTTGTACGGAATGAGCCGGGACGTCCCCTGGGAGGATTCTGGGGATATATCAGCGACGGGGTAGATCCCGAAACCGGAGAATTAATGTATCGCGACTTGAATGAAGACGGGAGGATCAGCCCTTCCGATCAAACCTATATTGGAAATCCCAATCCGTTATTCACGTACGGATTGACCAACTCTTTCTCTTATAAGGGATTCAGACTGAATATATTTATCCAGGGATCTGTAGGAAACGATATCTTCAACGCATCCAAAGGGGATACGCAAGGAATGCACGATTTAAAAAACCAGTCGGTAGAAGTGCTAAAACGCTGGCGTACGCCGGGACAGATCACCGATGTACCCAAAGCCGGCTTTAACCTGCAACCGTCGAGCTATTTTGTGGAAGACGGAAGTTATCTCCGGATAAAAGATATCTCCTTGTCATACAGCTTCAAAGGGAACATTCTCGACAAGGCCGGCATTTCACGCCTGCAACCTTATGTAACGGCCAGCAACCTGCTGACATTCACAAAATACAGCGGCATGGATCCCGAAGTGAATCAATGGGGGAACAGCGGCGCCGTACAGGGTATCGACTGGGGTACATATCCTCACAGCAGGACATTTGTTTTTGGAGTGAATCTTGAATTTTAAATTGCAACAAAATGAAGACAAAATATATTCTATCGATCCTTATCGCCTGTTTACTGGCCTCCTGTTCACTGAATTATGACCCGGTGGGACTTTATTCGGATGTAACCGAAGGAGTAAACAACGATAGTGTCAAGATCGTATTTAAAGACAAAGCCGCGCTTCTGTCGCACAGACAAACGCTGCTGAACCTGTTCAAAAACGGGCAGGAACACTGGTATCTGGATATGCTGTTGCTTGCCGAATCGCATTCCGATAATGCTTACGCCGGCGCGCCGAATGCTGAAACAACGCCGTTCGAGGTGAATTCCATCGAAGGGTCGAATACCAACCTGAGGCGCGACTGGAACGGCCACATGGCAAACATAGCCCAGGCAAACCGATTGATCGTTAATATCGACAAAGTGCCCGATCCGGCATTGACCGAAGCAGAGAGGTTACAGTATAAGGCGGAAGCCAAGATCCTGAGGGCTATGATTTATTTCGATATGGTAAGAATATGGGGAAATGTCCCGTTAATAACCACAATGGCAGGTGACATTACCTCCGAAACCATTGCCGAAGTATATCCAGCCTATTTCCCGCCGCAAACAGATGCTCTCACGATCTATAAACAGATTGAGCAAGACCTGTTGGACGGGTTGCAATATGCTCCCGATAATGATCCGGCGGATAAGACACAGTTCTCGAAATCCGTTGCCCGCGCATTGTTGGCAAAGGTCTATGCCGAAAAACCGTTACGTGATTACGACAAGGTAATCCAATACGCCGACGCATTGGCTGCGGACGGCTTTGGCCTGGTAGACAATTTTAGCGATCTGTTCGATGTGGTGCTGACGGACCCGAACGCTCCTCCCTCCCAGACAAATAAGGCGATAGAAGCAAAAGCACGCAATACCAAAGAGTCCATTTTCGAAGCGCAGTTTTTCCCGGGAAATACCAATTGGGTCACCTGGATGTTCGGTCGCCCGCTGGATGACTGGACGTTCTATTTCACCTGGGCAAAATGGATCACGCCATCCCGCGACCTGATCAAGGCCTTTAACAGTGAACAAGGAGACAAACGCTACGGACAGACCATTGTATTTTATCAGTGCGATTGGACGATCTATTATCCGGCCAACAATTATGCTTTCATGTACAAAACCCGCAGCGCCTACAACAGCATCATCAAAATGCGATATGCCGATATTTTATTGCTCAAAGCGGAGGCGTTGATCGGGAAAGGCGATTACAGCGGAGCGGCTCAGATCATCAATCAGACACGCCGGCGGGCCGGACTGAACAATCTGCCGGCATCGGCGTCGGCCAGCAAAGAATCCATCTTGAAGGCCTATCTTAAAGAACGCCGCCTTGAACTCGCCCTCGAAGGCCAGCGATGGTTCGACCTCGTGCGCCTCGACAAAGTGGAAGAGGTGATGAACGCGGTATTTAATAAAGATGAAGGGCGCCCGGCACAGGTGTATCCTTATACAAGCCGGTCATATATTTTGCCTATTCCGCAGGATGTGATCGACCAAAACCCGAATCTTGTCCAGAATCCGGGATATTGATTTTTTATATAAACATAAAAAAAGACAACTATGAATTCCTTATATAAACTGTTTTTCATGGCCGGGATCATTGCCCTGTTGCTCGCCTCGTGCGAAGACGAGTATGGTCCCCGCAAAGAATCAACCCCGGTATTTGAGGCGGCAAGCGTGAGTCCCTCCTCCTTTACGTTCGGTGATTCGGTGACGCTGACGGCAAAAATCACCGATCCCGCCACCACGCTGACCATGCTGACCTACGAAATGGTTTCCGGAGGCAGGACGCTCACGTCGGGTGAGATACCCATAGGCGGCGACACGCACGAGGTTTCCCGGGCTATCTTCGTTCCGCTACTGAGCAGTCAGGCCAATAATTCGGATGTGCAGGTCAACCTGGTTGCCCGGAACGTATTGAAGGGCTCAGCCTCCTATCAGATTACCGGCCTGACCGGAAACCGCCCTGTTTACAATCCGCTTTATCTGGTTACGGACGATGGAGGCATAGCAATTCTGGAGCCCCAAACAGCAGATAAAAATAAATTTCAGGCTGACGGACTGACTTTCGACTATTCATTTCGGTTTAAGATTGCAGAAAAGCTCAATGCCGACAACACCATCGATTATACGGGAGACGTATATGGTAATGTGAACGGCAGGATCGGGATGATCGACGAGAGAGGCGAATCGGCCTTTGTATATGCCCCGTCGGCCGATTACATAAAAACATTCACCTTCGATGGTTATGGTTTCAACGTAGCAACAACCGGAAGCCATCTCGGCGAGGATGACCTGGCGTTGAGCATTTTCACGGATCAGGACATTGACGGCGAATCTTTCCGTGTGCTTAAACGCACGTTACAGAACGGCAAGACCTATTCGGCGTTCGGCGAGCTGGCCGGAACAAAAATCATCTATAATCCGGACTTTTTCAAGCGTGCGTCTGCCGACAAGGTTACCTTCCTGGGGAAAACCGGAGAATATACCCTTTACTATAACCCTGTCCGCAAGAACATCTTCGTAGGGGTTGACAATCCATCTTATCCCGACTATTTGCTGGCCTGCGGTTTCGGATTGGGATATCCCACAAATGCAACTTCGCCCGAAATAGAGGCGGTGTATCCGGGACATCAGAGGACACACACCAGCTGGGGATTCGGACATGTAATGCAATACGTGCTGCTGCGGCAGATCGACGAAGGAGTGTACCAGGGAACGTTTTATACGCCGGGCGATCAGGATCATTATGCCGGATTCAAACCGTTCGAAAATACCGGTTGGGGCAACGAAAAGAAAGCGGGTGAATTTACCTTTACCGGCGAACAAATCATTACCGGCGATAACGACTGGACAATCCCCAACGGTGAAAACGATCCGGTAGTGGAATCCGCCAATTACCGGTTTACAATCAACCTGAACAACAAAACAGTGCATATTGAAAAAGTAACGCTATAACGATGTGCAAATTAGTCAATGAACCAATAAAACTAATGTAATTAATTTTAGGAATAATACGAAGAATGGAATTTCACTTTATAAAATATAATCGTATGAAGTTAATATTCAATTTGAAAATGACAACATTATTGATTCTGGCATTATGCTGTTTATCATTCTGCAGTGATGCCGAAAAAGACAATAATGAGGGTGGCACCCCCGAACCGGAAGTACCGGCAGCCGGAGATGTAACCATCTATATTACAACCAATACCCGCTCTATGGATTTCAAAAAGCAGGCTGCCAATTTCAGTCCAAAAGACAACATGTCGCCAACCACCATCAAACTGGAACCCGGCACACGTTACCAGACCATGGACGGTTTTGGGGCAGCCGTAACGGGTTCCACCTGTTACAACCTGATGCAGATGACAACAGAGAACCGCACCAAATTCCTGAAAGAGACGTTTTCCGAAACCGAAGGTATGGGACAGAGTTATATCAGGATATCTATCGGATGTTCCGATTTTTCGCTGAGCGAATACACCTGTTGTGATACACCCGGCATAGAGAATTTTGCCCTTACGGAGGAAGAGACGCGCTACGTAATCCCTATTCTGAAAGAGATCCTGGCCATCAATCCCAATGTGAAGATAATGGGTTCGCCGTGGACGCCTCCCCGATGGATGAAGGTAAATAACCTCACTGACCTGCAACCGTTCAACTCGTGGACAAGCGGTCAGCTCAATCCGGCATATTATTCCGACTATGCCGATTACTTCGTGAGATGGATCCATGCTTTCGGGGAACAGGGAATAAAGATCTATTCTGTAACACCGCAGAATGAACCGCTCAACAGGGGTAACTCCGCTTCGTTATACATGACGTGGCAGGAACAACGCGACTTTGTAAGAGATGCTTTAGGACCTAAATTCAAAGCAGCGGGATTAAACACCAGGATTTATGTTTATGATCATAATTATAACTACGACAGCAATAAGCCCGAGAACGCCGATCAGGGGCAGTATCCGCTGAAAATTTATGCAGACGCGGCAGCAGCAGGTTTTGTTGCCGGCGCGGCCTATCATAATTATGGAGGAAATAAAGAGGAACTGAATTTTATCCGTCAGTCACGCCCGGACAAAGAACTGGTATTTACCGAAACATCCATCGGCACATGGAACGACGGCCGGAACCTCGAAACCCGCCTGATCGATGATATGAAGGAGGTGGCACTGGGTACGGTAAACAATTGGTGCAAAGGCGTCATCGTGTGGAACCTGATGCTCGACAGCGATCGTGGCCCCAATCGCGACGGTGGTTGCCAAACCTGTTACGGAGCCGTGGATATCGATCGTTCCAATTACAAGACCATCACCCGCAATTCACATTATTACATCATCGGGCATCTTTCGTCGGTGGTAAAACCGGGGGCGACACGTATAGGGACATCGGGCTTTTCAGATTCCGGTTTTTACTATTCGGCATTTGAGAACCCTGACGGTACCTACGCCGTGGTATTACTCAACAGCACCGCGACAAACAAGGCAATTACCCTTGACGACGGGTCTCATCACTTCGCTTACGAGGTACCTGCCAAATCAGTCATATCTTATCGATGGAAAAAACAATAAACAGTAACTATATGAATATGAATAGAATAAAATATTGGGTATTTGCATTTACGATTTCCGTTGCACTCACGTCATGCTCCAATGACATGGAAGAGCTCCGACAGGAAGGGAATCCCGTCATGCAGATAGAAAACCAGTTTGCCGATGTACATTTTGGAGATCTTTTGCCGTTCAACGTTACGGTCAGCGACAATGTACCCTTATCCACGTTAACGGCCATATTGTATTTCGGAGAAGAGGAAGTTTCCAAAACCACCCTCCGAACCAAAGAGAATGGGCAATATTCCGGGAATATAGCCATCCCGTACGGGAAGAATATTCCCGACGGAACCGCTACATTGAAGTTTATTTTGGTGAACACCACCATGAAAAAAGCAATACAAACATTCAATGTGCCGGTGAGCCGGGCACCGTACCCTTACCTTATCCTGGTAACCGCCAAAGCATCTTATCCCATGCTTCCGACCGGGCAACCGAATGAGTATGCGGCCAAGGCTGCTTTTCCGTCCAAGGAATTACCGGCCTATATAAAAACACCGGTGATAGATGACAAAGGGCGTGAGATTGTTTTTGGCTGGGAAGAAAGTGAAGGAGCCATTGGCGAAGGTACTTCAGCCGATATTCCGTTTGCAAGCCCGGTGGGCGGCACTTACAGCGTAACTTTTAATACAAAGACATTCGAAGCTTCACCTTTCTTCGAAGTAGTGTTCAACGGGCAAAAAATGGGGATGCTGGATAAAGACAATTACCAGTTGGATATTGACCTGACCCAGGGTGAGGAAATCACTTTGAAAGGTCTGACGGATTGGTGGATAGATCCTGACTTTTTTGCCCGAGAGGGAGGTAAGATGACTTTCGTACCGATTAGTGGAAAGTACCGTATCACGGCAAACCTCAGCCTGAATTACCTGAAAGTGGAAGTTATGGCGGGCAGCAATTTAGCAACACTTCAGGCAGACGGAACAGGTGCGGTGTGGATCATCGGCACAAATGTAGGAAAACCGTCCGTGGCAGGCAATGAAGTGGGTTGGAATACCGACAAGGCATTGTGTATGGCTCCGGTAGGCAATAAAAAATATCAATTGACCGTAGTTGGGGGCGAAACCATAAGTTCGGATGCCATAAACTTCAAGTTCTTCCACCAGAAAGGCTGGGGAGGCGAGTTTGGCAGCGCAACACTTACTACCGCAAGCGAAATCATTTTCGTTGGCGACGGAACCAATGGACGCGACAACGGAAACTTAGGTATTGTCAGTGGCAAAACGCTGACAACAGGTAAAACGTATCTATTCACGGTCGATGTATCGGCAGGAGCGAATGCAGCGGTATTGACCGTAGTAGAGAAGTAAAACTGGTCGATCGGTCCACAATCGAACATGGGGCTGCTTGCCGGAGATTACGGCAATGCGCCCCATTTTTTTGCACATTTGCCGGCTAATCGTGCATTTTTTTATATTGTTTTGCATATTTTACAAATAAATTAATTATACTTGCAACGGCAAACTTTAGATCGGAGAGATATAATCGCAGATACTCGTGAAAGGATGAGAACGACGGAATAGTAGCAAAGAGGACGAAACACTAATTTTAACATTTTAAAAAGTACTCAAAACAAGATGAAAACATTTTTTAACACCCTCTGTTTTCTGCTGGTTATTTCATGTACCGGCACTCAAACATTCGATTATCCGAAAACCAGAACTGTGGATGCATCGGATAATTATTTCGGAACCGTTGTTTCAGATCCTTACCGCTGGCTGGAGGATATGAACAATCCTGAGGTCATGAAGTGGTTTAAATCCCAGGCTGATTTTACCAATCGTTTTTTGGATGAGATTCCGGGCAGGAATAAGATTTTGGAGGACATAGAAGAGCTGACCAATATGGAAGGAGATATTATTCGAAAGCCATACAAAAGCGGATCTTACTATTATTTCACAAAAATCATGAAAGGAGAAACCTTCGGGAATTTATATCGAAGAGATATCAAAACCGGAATAGAAGAGGTGTTCTTTAAGGGACAAGAATATAAAAAAGGCACCCAGATTATAGATTATGTGGCTAATAACCGGGATAATTTGATGGCAGTGAAAATCCAGGATGAAGGCAGTGAACTCTGTGAAATTATTTTTTTGAAATTACCGGACAAAACCATTTTGAAGGATAAGTTATATCCTATCTGGAGTGAATTTGACGTTAACTTCTCGCCCGACGGGAGAGCCCTGGTTTACACACAGATGGTCACATCCGATCCCAACAGTGAAGAGTTGTTGAAAAACATGAAAGCAAAAATACATATTATCGGTACAGACCCGGCTAAAGACAGAGTTTTGGCATCAGCTGCAGATAATGCTGATCTGAATATTTTGCCCGAGAGATTTCCGAAAATATTCTTTTCTCCCGATAATCAGTATATTTTTCTGGCTTTGGGAGCAGCCACTAATTACCTGAGCGCTTTTTATGCAGAAACCAGGGACCTCTTTGCCGATAAAATTCCATGGAAGCCTTTAATTAAAGAGGAAGATCAGATAAGTAATTTCGGCAGTTTTGGTAATCAACTGTTTTTCTTAACATTTAAAGATGCGCCGAACTTTAAGATCGGTGTAACCGATATTCAAAATCCGGATTTTGAGAAGGCAAAAACCATAGTCCCCAACGGAGAGGAAACCATTACGTCTTTGGATATTTCCAAAAACTACCTGTTCTTTGCCAAAAGCAACGGTATAACGCAAAATCTGTATCGCATAGACCCTAAAAACAATGAAATCCACAAAATTGAAACCCCGGGCGGTGTAAACTTAGGTTTCAGCATAAATGGGATGGAATCAGATGAAATAGCCATTATCAATTCAAACTGGCTCAGCCCGGATTATTTTTTAGAATATGATTTAGCCAGGCAACAACCGGCAATAAAAAGCAGCTGGTTAAATTCCGACTCCCGATTCCCCGATTTCTCCCGGCTGTATGACATTAAAGAAATTGAAGTTCCCGGACACGATGGCGTTATGATTCCACTTTCCATTGTTTTTCCCAAGAATATAAAACTTGACGGCAGCACCCCCTGTTTTATCACAGGATACGGCGGATATGGTTATTCATTCTATCCATTTTTCCTGGGGGAAGAGATTGCATTTTTACAGCAAGGCGGAATGATTGCTATTGCCCACGTCAGGGGCGGAGGTGAAAAAGGAGAGGAGTGGCATCAGGCCGGTATGAAAGCAGATAAACCCAATACCTGGAAAGATTTTATCTCCTGTGCCGAGTACCTGATACGCGCAAAGTACACTTCCGCACGGAAGATAACAGGAGAAGGAGCAAGTGCCGGAGGAATCTTAATCGGAAGGGCGATTACCGAGAGGCCCGATTTATTTGCCGTTGCCATAAACATTGTGGGCATGACGCAGACATTGAGAAATGAGGTTACCGCGAATGGTGACAATCAAATTCCTGAAATAGGTTCTGTAAAAAACAAGGAAGACATTGATGCTTTAATTGAAATGGATGTACAATCAAAAATCAGAAAAGGAGTGAAGTATCCTGCGGTATTGACAATAACAGGCATCAACGATTCCCGTGTTGTACCGTGGATGCCGGCTAAGTTCACCGCAGCCTTGCAAGCAAATTCAACTTCCGGTAAACCGGTACTCCTTTCGGTGAATTACAAAGCAGGACACGGGGTCAATGACATTAAAGATTATCAAAAACTGTTGGCAGACATGTTTTCATTTGCACTCTGGCAAACCGGGCCGTGAGAGGCCCCGGTGTTTACTCAGCAGGAACGGGCGGAAGTGAAGGATCGGGATCGTCATAAACGTTCTTAGACTTTTCTTTATTTTGCAAAATCTCTTGCGAGCGGGAGACCCAGGGCCGTTTTCCGAAAACATGTTCCAAGTTCTCTGCATAAATAATCTCTTTCTCAAGCAATATCTGGGCCAATTGATTATGCCCGGCAGCATGTTTGAGCAACAGTTCTTTAGCCCTTTCATATTGTTCGGCAATCATAGCTTTAACTTCGGCATCGATAAGCTCCGCCGTGTTTTCACTAAACGGCTTCTGGAAAGTATAATCCTGCCCCGACGAATCATAATAACTCAGGTTCGGCATCTTGTCGCTCATCCCCAGATACGTTATCATACCGTAAGCCTGCTTGGTTACACGTTCCAAATCGTTCATGGCTCCCGAAGATATTTGTCCGATAAAAACCTCTTCGGCTGCTCTCCCGCCAAGCAAGGCGCACATCTCGTCGAGCATTTGCTCTTTGGTGGTAATCTGTCGCTCTTCGGGAAGATACCACGCCGCACCCAATGCCTTTCCCCGCGGCACAATAGTTACTTTCACCAACGGGTTGGCATGCTCCAGGAACCAGCTTAACGTGGCGTGCCCGGCTTCGTGAATAGCAATCGATTTTTTCTCATCTTGCGTGATGATCTTGTTCTTCTTTTCCAGCCCGCCCACTATCCGGTCAACGGCACTGATAAAGTCTTCCTTTTCAACAAATCTCTTTTTATTCCGGGCAGCAATAAGAGCAGCTTCATTACAAACATTGGCAATGTCGGCCCCGGAGAATCCGGGTGTTTGACGTGCAAGAAATTCCACATCTACCGATTCATCAATCTTGATAGGACGCAGGTGGACCTTGAAAATCTCTTTCCTGTCGTTCAAGTCGGGCAACTCCACATAAATTTGCCGGTCGAAACGGCCTGCACGAAGCAAGGCTTTATCTAAAATATCCACCCTGTTGGTTGCTGCCAGAATGATCACTCCGCTGTTTGAGCCAAAACCATCCATTTCAGTAAGAAGCTGGTTCAGCGTATTTTCACGCTCATCGTTCGAGCCAAAATTGGCGTTCTTCCCACGGGCGCGCCCAACGGCATCTATCTCATCGATAAACACAATGCACGGCGACTTCTCCTTTGCCTGGCGAAACAGGTCGCGAACGCGCGATGCCCCTACCCCGACAAACATCTCCACAAAATCGGAACCGGATATAGAGAAAAACGGAACATTTGCTTCGCCGGCAACGGCCTTTGCCAACAGCGTCTTCCCTGTTCCCGGAGGGCCTACCAATAAAGCGCCTTTCGGAATCTTCCCACCCAGGTTGGTGTAATTGCCCGGATGCTTGAGGAACTCCACAATTTCCTGAACCTCTTCTTTCGCTTCAGAAAGCCCTGCCACATCTTTAAAAGTATATTTCACACCGGCATCCTTATCGAAAAGCTGTGCTTTGGACTTCCCTACACTGAAGATACCGCCGCCTCCGCCGCCGGGGCCGCCCTGCATGCGCCTCATCATCCATATCCAAAAAACGATGATTAGCAGGAACGGCGCGAACGTAAGCAGCATTCCCCAAATCTCGGACGTGGTGTCGAAGCGGACTTTTATATCGTATCCTTTTTCTTTTTTAACGGTATCAAGAAACTCCGAAGCTCCCTGTGTGGAAGGTATATTTACATTTATAAACGGGTTGCCTTTAAATCTGGCCGCATCTTCACCAAAAACATAATTAACAGATTCGGAACGCACTTTTGCTTCGGCAATATCTTTATTGCTATATACAACAATACTCTCGATCCGGTTATCGTTTACGTATTCCTGAAAATCAGACCAATCTACCTTCTTTATGGTTTTGTTCTGCCCGAAAAATAACATTCCGATAAGCCCCATCGACAAAATGGCGTATATCCAGTAAACATTAAATGGCTGATTGGGATTTGGATTGCCCAACCCGCCGGGACGAACCGGTTTCTTAGATTTATTATTATCCTGATTGTTTTGGTTGTTATTTTCCATTAACTTCTCCTATGAATTTTTTGATGAATATATGTAACACTTCAGACAAGAAACTGTTTAAATAAGTTTTAATCCAATGCCGGAACCCGCTCCATTAAGGCATCTTCCCACAGATGATCGAGGTTGTAATATTGCCTTAATTCGGGCACGAAAATATGTACGATAATATTGCCGTAATCCATACCGATCCACTCGGCACGTTGCTGCCCCTGAACCCTGATCGGGCTTTCTTTGGTGTTCTTTTTCACCACCTCTTCCACCGATTCGGCCAACGCCGAAACCTGGGTTGGCGTATTTCCTTCACAAATGACAAAATAATCGCAAATCGCTCCCTGGATTCCTTTTAATTGAATTTGAGTGATATTTTTTCCTTTTTTCTCTTGTATTCCTTCAATTATGCTTTGTAATAATTTGTTTTTTTCTTTCATTCGCTGTTTTAATGAGTTACGTTTGCAAAGATAGTTGCTTTTTATAAACAAACACTTATCTCACGTATATAAAATTATGGCAAAAAGAATGCCAAAGAAAAATATGGATCTAAAATCCCGAAGAAATAAAATTTCAGTTGGAAAATTTCGGAATTGCCTCCTGATGTGGCTAAACGGGAAAATACCTAAAACGAATCGGAATTATTTATAGTCAAGTCTTAAAGATGAACCCCTGATTACCAGATTAGATTTAAATACATTTATTAAATTCTTATCATAAGATTTATTCGAACAAATTGAAAAAATAAGTTCACCTATTTTATTCCCAATCTCAACTAGTGGACGTTCAATACCGGTGATGGCAGGAGACGAATACTTACATTCGGGGTCTTCATCGAAACTGACAATTGCCATTTCGTTTGGAATACTGATATTATATACTTTCATAATAGAAATAGCCTGTAAAGCAGCGGTAAAACCGGGTAAGATAAACGCATCGGGCCTGGGGCGCAAATTCAGGAACCGCATTACAACCTCATTTATATCTTCATTAGTGAGCTCACTATAAATTATATAATTCTGATTAAAAGGAATATTATTTGCAGCTAGAACGTCCTTGTAAGCCTGAATTCGTTCTTTATAAATAGGACAATCGAAGTGCTTTGCAGCAAAAGCTATTCTCCTATAATTGGAACCGACAAGATGATTTGTCAATAAATATGAATCCATATAATTATCGATCACAAATTTTGGACATTCGTATTCGTAGTCAACTCTGTTTAACATGATCACATGAATTCCTTTTTTTTCTGCGTTGGCTATGTGAGAACTGTCCTTTGCGTCCATACTTTGAGTTATTACAAGACAGCAAACTTGCGCAGGATCCAGTTTTGAAACAATGGCCTTTTCTGTTTTAACTGAATTGAAGGAGCAAAAAATTGAAACTAAGTACTTGTTATCAATCTTTTGTTGAATACTGGATAAAATTCTATTATAAAAGAAATTATTTATTTCGGGGACTACAATTGCTATCGTGCCCTCCTTGTTTACTCGAAATTTCCGGCTATTATAACCCATTTCTATAGCTTTAGCACGCACCTTTTCTTTGACATCGTCGCTAATTAAATCGCTGTTAGAAATTGCTCTTGAAATGGTAGATGGTGCCACTTTTAATTCCCGGGCAATGTCGTATATTGTCACTTTAGATTTTTTCATAGATCACACATTACCATTTTCAAAACACAATGCAGCCGCACCAAAGGTTGAAATGTTTTTTTCTTCCGATTTTAATATTTTAATTCGTTTAAGGGTGTTGGGATAAATAAATGTTCTTATCGTCTTAAACATCGATTCCTTGTAAAAATCATAAGCATCTACAATTCGTCCGCCAATTACTACAGCATCCGGATCCAATGCATACACAATGGTTTTAATAGCGTTTCCCAAGTCAACTCCGAACATTTCATATATTGCTAAAGCGATCTTGTCTTTTTTTTGCGCTCTGCTAAACAGCACACTATTTATAATCCCGTATTTTTCTTCAAAATATTTTGTACTGCAATAGTACTCATAGTCATGATCACGATAAGGGATAGAGCAAAATTCACCTGCTCCGGCATTTCTTCCGGAATAAAGCTTCCCATCTATAATAATTCCAACGCCCATTCCAGTACCAATTGTCAAACCTGCTATATTATCATAATCTTTTGCAACTCCAAAATATTTTTCTCCCAAAGCAAAGCAGTTTGCATCATTATTTACAAAAGTTGGAATTTTGAAATTTTCCTCCAGAATATCCTTTAAATGCACTTTATTCCAAGAGGGAATGTTTGTTGGTTTATAAACAATACCTTCTTTCACATCCACTAAACTTGGCATTCCAACACCAATACCAAAAACAGTATCGTTATAAACTGTTTTAATGGTTAAAATAATTTCATTAAGAATTGCCTCTTCCGATTCTCTATTATTGATCTCCTTGTGAGTGTATTTTGCTATTGCGCCATTTTCAATACGTGCGACATGCAGATCTTTTCCTCCGAAGGTTACTCCTATTACGTTTTTATATAATTTTTCCTGATTGAAAATCATACGTTTAACTAAACAATACTGTTTGATTACAATTGTGTAAAACAAATGTACACCATTATATCAAGACCGCAAAATATCTTGATAATTACGATATTCATGATGCATAAGTCATTTTATCCCATCAAGTATTTCTTTTGCCCAGTCAATATATTCCGGTTTTTTGTAGAACTGACCTGCGCTAAAGATTCTTAAACCGGCAATTACAAATCGATTGGGGTGATGTGTCAGACCGGCAGCCAGATGCTTTTCGGCTCCAGCCATCAGTTCGGGAGTATTTCCCCAGATATTCAGGATGACACCGTCGATAGGGAAGCCGAAATTGTACTTTTTACCGGCTCCTGTGAGGATAATACGGGAGAGATCCTGAAAATCTCTCCCGTAAGAAACAATTATTCAGTCGGATAAACGTATCCTTTTCTTTTAAGCCTCCAAATCCAATCATATCCTGTTCCTGCCGGATATTTTTGAACTAAAACCAATTCATTCTCATTTAATAATTTAATCTGGAAAATTCCGGCATCCATTACATCTTTACCTTGCCCCATATCAAGGTCATACATATGCAGATGTGGATTAGTCAAAGTTAACTCCATAGCAGACGGATTGAGCTTAAATGTTCCTTTTACGCCGTCTTGTATGAAAGTGAATCCGTTATCGTAAGTAAAAGTAAACTCATTATCGAATTTTTCACCCGTATAATCGGGAAACCACCAGAATTCCTCCCAGTCGTAATCGGCCACCATACCCCAAAAACTACCATCAGGGTGATCCTTTGCATATACCCAGGTAACTCCTTGTCCTAAATTACCAATTAAATAAGAGTAAGGCGGGGTAAGGTCATGGGTAAGTTTTTCAATAGTGATCTCTTTGCCTACTGTTACAATTCCGCCATCGGCAGTTGAATTGAACTGGATGGTGTAGCTTCCCGGAGGGAACATGACGATAGTATCTGTTTTTCTGTTAGATGTTCCTGTTGGGAATACCCATCTGCCACCATACATACTTTTATTTTCCACTATAATTTGATTTCCGCCGGGAACAGTTGCTCGCACATCAATCACAATCTGCTCTTTAATCTGTTGTTCCGTTAAAGGCGCAGACAATTCATCTCTTGTATTTATCGGCTCACAAGCTGCTAATATGAACGTCGCCAGTAGAATATATATTGCTGTTTTTTTCATTTCTTTGAATTTTAGAAAGTTAATAATCCCGAATTCAATCTATTGTTCCCATCCTTCGTTTTGTATCAATACGCCATTTGAAAGTTGTATTTGTGAATTGGGGATAGGTAGAAATCCTTTAGTTTCCGGCCTGAACTTAGTAGAATAGAGCTCATCTTTATTAGCACTTTTTACCGGAATATTCTTCAGTTTATTGATCTCCTTTTCCGCATCGCCCCAGCGGAGTAAATCGTAGTATCTTATCCCTTCAAATGCAAGTTCGAAACGGCGTTCTCTTTTTATATTTTCCAAAGTAACCGGAATACTCGGCAAATTCACACGGCTCCTTACTCTATCCAAATACTCTTGTTGTTTTGTTGAACCAAGTTCTGCACCCATTAAAAGGACATCGGCTAAACGCAATAAAACCGTTTCCTGAGTATTGTTTAGCATAAAATCGGTAGGCGCTCCGTACAAGACCATGCTTATATTTTGTTGTTTAATCTCACCACTCTCCTTATCCTTAACATATTCGTTTATCGGAATGTATTTTTTTTGCCATAATCCGGTTTCGTGCTGCTGATTATCACCACCCCAGTCAAAGCCGCTAATACCCTCATTATCATCATTCACATCACAAATTGAACCTTTTTTGCGAAGATCGCTGTCAGGCCAGTCGTTCCACATAAGCGGACTAACAGGCCCCCAGCCCCAGCCTTGCCCAAAAGGTACCTGGTCTTGTGCTCTCCAACCAAAAAATAAAACCATCTGATTAGACATATTGGGGTAATCCCAATTTCCGGCACTTGAGTAACGAATTGAAAAAATGACTTCTGTATTGCCTCCCTCTTCACCTACCCACGATAAGTCATTGTCTTTTGCATAAGCGTAATCTTTGGTATTGTAAGAATAGGGCCAAAGGTTTCTGAATTCAGGGACCAATGTGCGTCCGCTATTAGCAATACAATCATCAACATAGCCGATAACCTGTTGTTTAGTAATAGAACCGCCATCAGGCAGAGGTAACGACTCTTTCTTGTATATCCCTGTATAAAACAGGAAGACACGCGCCATATATCCTTCGGCAGCCCATTTGGTTGTACGTCCGATATCATTGGTCGTACATGCCGTTGCAGGCAACTTTTCGATCGCTATTTTCAAGTCTTCGGCAATTTGTGCAAATAATTCATCTACACTTGCTTTTGGAAGATTTTCAGATTCTGTTTTTAATACCAAAGGAGCTGTTCCAAACATTTTAGCCAGATCAAAATAGAAGTAAGCCCTCAAAAAACGGGCTTCGCCTTCGGCCTTGTCAGCTTGTTGTTCATTGTTAAATGCAACTTGTTCTAAAGAAGACAAAAGCATATTTGCTCTGAAAATCCCCGCATAGTTCCGGGACCATGGCGACAGATACATATCGTTGCTGTGATTTCTAAACTGCCCAACCGCCAGAGCCGCCTGATCATCCGGACCGCCACCGGGCAGCCGTTCTCCCGACATTAATTCGGATACTATAAAACTGCTCATTGCAACATCTTCAGGTGCAACAACGGAATATATCCCCATTAATGCGTTTTGTATATCTGACGGGGTTTTGTAAAAATTGGTATTTACTTTTTGGGTAAGCGGTTCGGTGTCCAGGAAGTTCTCTCCACAACCGGATAAAAGCAGTATTATACTGCACATAAATAATATTTTTTTCATAATCAATGACTTTAAAACTTAATACTTGCGCCAAATAAAACAGTTCTAGGGGAAGGATAAAATCCCACGTCCATCCCTGTGCCAAAACTACCGTCCACATCTCCATTAAACCCAATCTCCGGATCCATCCCTTTGTACTTTGTGAACGTATAGGCATTTTGCAAAGACGTATAAATCCTTATTCCCTCGATAGGGATCAATGTTCTGATATTTTTAAAATCGTACCCAAGGGTAATATTGGATATCCTAAAATAATCTCCGTTTTCTATATACAAGTCAGACATATACTGTCTGTTGATATGAGTGGACATGGAGACTTTCGGAATTCTATTGGATGTACCCTCACCGTGCCAGCGTTCAAAAATTTCGGTGGTGTAATTATTTCTTTGTACGTCCGGTGTCCGGTAATTCCTGGCAATTTGATTGCCGGCGACCCCATTGCCTGTAACGGTAAAATAAAATCCTTTATAGTCGGCTCCCAGATTCAACCCAAATGTAAAATCAGGATTAGGGTCTCCAATCATTACCTTATCCGCGTCGCTGATTAAATTATCGTCATTCATATTTACAAAACGAACATCACCAGGGGTAGCGTTCGGTTGTATAAGTTCGCCCTTTGAGTTTTTGTGAGCCAATACTTCGGCTTCATTTTGGAAAATGCCATCGGTTTTATATCCCCAAAAGTATCCTATGGGGAATCCTTCCTGTGCTCTGAATATCTCTCCCATACCTTCTCCCAAGACCGAAATAGGCCCATGGATAATTTTCTCGGTGTTGGCAATTTTTGTTACGTTATTTTTGTTATAAGAGATATTTCCACCTATAAAATAATTTACCTTCCCTACTTTATCTTTCCAGTTTACACCTATTTCCAGTCCATTGTTATCTACATTTCCACCATTAATATAGGGTGCACCGGTTCCATAGCTGGCTAAAACCGGCGCTCTAACCAACCAGTCTTTTGTGCTTTTGCGGTACAAATCAAACACGACATCCAATCTATTGCTGAGAAGACGGGCATCAATCCCTACGTTAAGCTGTTCAGATGTTTCCCAGGTGATATCGGGATTAGGCAGAATATCGGGATATGCACCTGTAATCGGCGTGTCTTTTGAAATTCCCCAATAGTCAGCTCCCTTGAATGAAATTGTGGACAGGTATTGAAACGAGGGGATATTTTGATTCCCGTTTTGTCCCCAGCTTGCTCTCAATTTCAACATATCCAGCCACCCGGTTGTGCTGCTCATAAAAGGTTCACCAGATACTACCCAGCCGGCAGCCACCGATGGAAAATATCCCCAACGTTTACCTCTGGCAAATTTAGAAGAACCGTCAGCACGCATCACTAATGTCAACAAATATTTTTCTAAATAATTATAATTTAACCTGCCAAAGTACGACAGCAACTGGCTCCTTCCCCACGGTTCACCGTTCAAAGAGGTTTTTCCCGGTATGATGGCTGGGGTGTTAATCAGATATGCATGTTCAAAATCGTCGAAAATAGAATTTATATTCCCGCCATTCATGCTTTCACCCAATCCACTCTTCTGTATGGTATTTCCTATAAGAGCATCAAAATTATGCTCATTTATAGCTTTCTGATAAGTCAGAGTGTTTTCAAAACTCATCCCGATACCGTTCCACATACTTTGATATACATTGTTTTCGTTATTTTTATCGATGGTACTCAAATCATACGTTGGTGTAAAACTACGATAAGAGCCTGAGCTATGAGTATATCCGAAATTAGTTTTAAATTTTAAATCTTTTATCGGCGACAATTCCAGGTATACATTCGTGACCAACTCATAATTCTTGTTTAAATTTTGTCCGTAATTATAATCAATCAGGGCAATTGGATTAGGTTCTGTAGAACGCCAGGGAATACTTTTATGATAATTGCCTTCATTGTCGTATAATGGTAAAAAGGGACTGGTAATTATTAAGCCTCTAAGCGCATTCCAATATATTCCGCCAACGGCCACACCTGTATCTTGCGAATAACTATAAACCGCACTTTGCCCCGCCTTCAGAAAGTCTCGTCCGTTTAGTTTCAGCAAAACCTGTTCTGTGTTAACCCGGCCGGTATATCTCTGATAATACGGCATGGCAGGTTTTCCCATTATACCCGTTTGATCTGTATAAGAAAGCCCTACGGCATAAACAGAAGATTCCGATCCCCCGCTAATGGAGAGAGCATGATTTTGAATCGGAGCATTTTTCACTCTTGTTTCTTCAAGCCAGTTTGTTCCGTTTGATTTGCCACTTGCTATATCTCCCCAATTAGGGACCAAGGTTGAATAGTCAAAAGGGTCTAACCCATCATTTATACGGGCTTCATCCATAATAATGGCATATTCTTTTGCATTCAACGTGGGTAAACCTTTATAGAGATTTTGCACTCCATAATACATATCGTAACTAATAGAAGGCTTTGCATTAAAAGTTCCTTTTTTTGTTGTGATAAGAATTACGCCATTTGCGGCGCGTGATCCGTAAATGGCAGCAGAGGCGGCATCTTTTAGAACATCAGTAGATTCTATATCTGCCGGATTTAGAAAATCGATGTTTCCCACCGGTACACCATCTACAATAAAGAGCGGAGTTGCATCCCCGGTAGTCCCCAAGCCGCGGATATTTATCCTGAAACCAGCTCCGGGTAAACCGGAAGATTTAACAATTTGTACTCCTGTGGTGTTTGATTTAAGGGCATCGACTGCAGAAACCGTATTCAACCGTTGCATATCTTCACCTTTTACCTGAGATGTTGCCCCCGTAACAAGCTTCTTTTTCTGAATGCCATATCCCACAACAACAACTTCATCAAGTAATTTCTGATCTTCTCTCAAAACAATATTGAAAGCAGATGTATTGCCAATTGGTTGTTCATGAGTGAGAAATCCGATTGAACTGAAAACTAAAGTTTTCCCATTCGGATTATCAACATTCAGCCTAAACTGTCCGTCAATATCTGTAACTGTACCGGTTGTTGTTCCTTTCACAATTACACTCACGCCTGGCAGCGGAATATTATCTCCATCTACCACACTTCCTGTTAATAACCTGGTTTGAGCATATCCAAGCACAAAGCAAGCTATCAAAAACATAGTCAGAATAATTCTTTTCATACGTTACATTTATAAATTAGACCAGAATTAAATTTAAACACACAAAGCCCCTGCTCCAAGAACTCCGATATTTTGAAGTTCCGACACCAGGATCTTTATTTTTTTCACCGAATTAGGATAAGGGAAATTCTTCAGATTTTCATACATCGATTTATCAAACAACTTAAACGATTGTGCAATGGAACCACCAAAGATGATAGCCTGCGGATCAATGACCAACAGTATGATCTTCACAAGTACAGCAATGTGTTTTCCATATTCATTATACAATTCAATGGATCTGTTATCTCCTTCCTTAGCTTTTAATGCTGCTTCATAAGCAGAGATGTTGCCGACGCGTGTGAAAAACCGGCTACCGCAATATTCTTCCAGAGTTGCATCGAGATAAGGCAACTCTCCAAATTCACCCGAACCACAGTTGGCATCATTCAACAGATGGTTGTTTTGTATGATTCCTCCTCCAACACCGGTTCCTAACGTTATTCCTACAAAATTTCCGTACTCCTTGCCTTTCCCAAAAATCTTCTCTCCATATGCAAAACAATTGGCATCGTTATCAATAAAAACCGGAATATGAAATTCTTTCTCAAGCAAAGATTTCAGGTGAACTTCGTCCCAATCTTTTATGTTTTGGACATTATAGACAATACCTCTTTCCCTATCCACCACACTGGGAACACCAATTCCAATAGCTGTTGTTTCTTTTGTCATCAGTTTTTTGATGGTCCCCATCAATATACTTAAGGTCTTATTACCGCCTTCCAGGGCATTTGTCTCCTCCGATAATTGTTCCGCAATAATATCACCTTCAATTCTACCACCTTTGATGGTGGTTCCCCCAATATCAATACCTATTATATTTTTCATTTTCTTTTAAGTGAAATTTGTATTTAAGTCGTTATTTCAAAACCTTACATTATTCTATTTCACATTGAATCCTTTCAACTTTACCGTAAGGTTATCATCCGTTCCATCCGATTTGAAAACAGCCTCGAAAGTTCGTGATTCGTTTGGCAGAAGAGTTACATAGTTGTCAGACCACGTTACCGGCAAAACAGTTTGCCCATCCTCGTCAACCACTCTCATTTCTATGAAAAATGCAATTTTATCGTTATTATTCGTTAACGAAACAGTGGCTGCTTTTTTATCGTTTTGCGGTGTAATGTTCCATTTAGAATCAATTTCAACCTGGCTCAAATCCTTTAACTGTGAAAAGGAAGCAAATTCCCTGGTCGGAGTATAGAACCATTCTGAATTTTCAAAGTCGGGCTTGTCTTCTTTTGCCGATAACCAATAGAAGTTGTCGGCGATTACATTTTCAGGATTGGCATTGTCCAGAAGCTTCATTGACAGAAAATAGACATCTGACGGAGCGGTTAAATTGGATAAAGAGAAAATGCTTTCGACACTTTCGGCTTTTGCAGTCAAAGGAATTTTTTCGTCCATTACTTTTTTCGATTTGATGTCATACAGCTGAATCTGAGCGATTAACGACCTGTCCTCGAGTAAACTATTGGACAGATAAATATTTCTATCACCATAATTATAAATAAGGTTTAAGGGTTTATTTGCTGCTTTTGTTCCAAAATAGGCTCCGTTGGGATTTAAATACCAGTCGTAAAGCTGCCAAACCATTTCCGGCCACGCTGAATTCAGCATCCATTGAACGACACCTGTTGCACCCGAATTTCTTTTTACGACAAATGCCTCAAACATAGCTCTCACGGCCTCATAATTAGACATTTGAACATTGAATGCAAAATCTTCTATATCAGCATCTTTCCAATACCTGTTCTCATAGTTATGTAAAAATCTATCTAAATTCCGGAACTCATTCCTTCCACTGTGAAACTGCCACCCTTCTTTATTCACCAAAGGTAAATCTTCGCATTTCAACATCCTTTTAAGACTTTCTATTGGTGGAATTTGAGCGCCGGGGCCGGTTTCGGTGTTAAATCCGTATGCTCCTCCGTATTTAGTATCAATATACCAATAGATAGGGGGGACATATTCATAGGGACCAAACATTTTTGAACCTGACGGTCCGCTAACATCGCTTTTCACATTTTGACACGATAACAAGATGCATCTTTCTTTGTCGTAATCCCTGATAGCTTTTCTTAAGCTTGTTTCCAAAGCAGGAACGGGGAGCTTATCGCTACCAAATACCCAGACGAAAATACTCGGATTATTCATCCCCCATTTCACCTGATCCTGAAACGATTGCGTTACCATTTTAATGTCATGTTCGTCAACCACACACATGAAATCATTTTCAGCCCTGTTGCAATAGGAAGTCCATTCCCACTGACAACTCAATCCTATCATCAGTAAAATTCCGTTCTCCTCACAGGCGTCGTAAAGCGCTTTGCTATTTCCCCAAAACCCTTCCAGACGAATCAGGTTCATATTCATATCTTTCACATACTCAACTTGCGCACGAACTTTATCGTCGGTATCGGCAAGTAGTAAATCGTCTACCCATCCGCCTCCTTTCAGCAACAACTTCCTGCCGTTTATAGTATAGCCCCTGTGTGTGATGTTGCCAATATTGAAAGTATAATCGCTGATCTCTCTTATCCCGAACCTCTCCGATTTGGCATGAGATAGTTTCCCATCCGCAAAAAGTGAAAATTCTGCTACATATAACTCGGGATCACCCATATTCGAAGGCCACCAAACACGTGGATTTTTGATGTGTAATTCAGGATTTGTAGATTCATCAAGTACAATCCGTTTTGATTCATTTGGCAAAAGTGAATACGGAACATTAAAATTTATGTTTTTATCGATTTTAGCATTAAAGCTTCCGGAGATACTTTTTGACGAGTGATTTTTAATTTCCACGTCTAATGTCAAATCGGCTTCTGATAGATTCTCCAAATTCAGCTTTGAACTTATGGCAACATTTTCTATCGATACCTTGCCGCTTCTTTTGAGTTGAACTCCTCTCCACAATCCCATATTATTGTCGGGTGCATTGGGATTCCAGTCCACAAAACCAATGGTTAATGAAGCGGGTTCCGGCGGAATAACCTCTACGGCCAATCTGTTTTTAGAAGATGCATATTTTGTAATATCTAAATCTATCATTCTAAATGGTCCTTCCGCTACTTCAGAAGTTGCTATCCGATGCCCGTTAAGCCAAATATTTGCCTGATAATTAATACCCTCGAATTTCAACGAATAAAATTCGTTATCATCCCATTTATCGATGGTAAATTCTTTCACATACCACCAACTCTTTTTAAATGGTTCGCTTGAAATTGTATCTATATTATTACTAAAATAGATATCAGGATACAATCCGTTTTGCCTAAGCCCCGACATTACCGTTGCAGGGATATTCACCTCATACCATCCATTAATTGCAATTTGTTGCGTGGTAATCTTATCGCCGGTTTCATTCACTCTTGCAGAAGAGTTCAACTTCCAATCCGAATTAATGTATTCACAGAACACCATCTGGTCATCAGATTTTGAGCAGTTTATAAGAAGAACCATTAGAAAAGGTAAAATTGTACGTAACGTTTTCATTTTATTTAGTTAAAGAATAATAATGGCACAAATATAAAACAAATTATTATAATTGCAACAAATATAAAATAAAATTTCATTATATTTATTTTATTGCATGTTTATTGCATTAAATACACGATAAACTACGCATACTTAATAGAAATAAATAAGTATTATAACTGGATTGTGGTTTGAAACAGGTTATTTACCCAGCCATTAAGACAGTTTAAATTTCTTTTATGCTTGAACAGTTAAGCTTTTTTATTATACGATTACGGGCTCCGCTATCACCCGGCCTTGGAGCGATGGATCATTTAAGCCAGATTTCCCGATAATCGGAGAATAATATCCGCAGAAGGGGTTCTGCGGTAACCGGCCCGAGCGTAGCTATTCAGGTGAGCAGCAAAACCGCTGACCTACCGCAGCAGCCCGTCTAGAGTGTGTGCCTGTGGCAGATGCGGACGGACTCCAGCGCCGATTCGGGGGTGCATCTGTCGGGCCAGGTGCCTTTTAGGATGCAATCGGCAAAATAATAAAGTTCGTTGGAAAAGCCTTCATTCGCATCACCTACCGAAACGGATATGATCCCGGTATCCGTGGCTACTTTCATGCTATGCGGGTCTTGTGATGAAAAGAAAACAGTGGCATTTTCAAACCGGGCGCTAAACTCGGCGTGAAACGGATAATCGGCATGGAACGTGTTCCCGCCGTCAATTTTGACAACGACATCCGAGTCGGTATATTTCCACAACGCGCTCACGTAGTCGTGATTGCTTAATTTTCCCGGTAAACACCGGGCTTCTATCTGGTCAGGAGCCCCGCAAACCCATTGGGCAAAGTCGATATCGTGGATTACCAAATCAAACAGGGCGCCGCCCGACGACCCAAAGTCTTTCTGCTTGTCTTTCCATTGCCCCCAAATAGGCACCCCCGAAAAACGCGACAGCGTAAGAAATTCCAAACGCCCGTATTCACCCGAATCGATCCGGTTTTTCAATGCCTCATAGGCCGGCATAAACCGTACGACGTGCCCAATCATCAACATCTTGTTTTTGGAACGGGCAAGGTTAATCAAACTTTCTCCTTCTTCCGCATCAATGCAAAAAGGTTTTTCAAGAAAAACATTCACTCCCGCCTTAAGCGCCATTTCTGCCATCTCATGATGCAATGCCGTATGAACTGCGATAACACAGGCATCAGGCTTTTCTACTTTCAGGCATTCGGCAAAATCGGAATAAATTTTCACATTCGAAAGGTCTTTTGCTTCGATATTCCCGGTAGAAAAATTACCGGACTGCCCGGTGAGTTTCGTGAGGATATTTTCGGGAACCTTGTCAACGATGGCTTTCAAATGAAGATTGGGATTTTTCAATATATTCAACGTGTGGGTCATTCCCATAAACCCGAAACCTACAACTACTATATCCATACTATATATTTAAAATGTGACTGTTAATGCAAATATAGCTATATATGTTTCAGCCGAAAACTATTCTAACAAAAAAATGTTATATGTCTATATTCGGAATTACATTTAGAGTGTATTTTGGCAATAATAGCAGGAAGAGTACATAAAAAAATTCTAAACACATTCTTAAAATCACAACATAAAATTTTTTAAAGAGTCTATGAAAAATCTTGAAACTACCTTTATGGGAATAAAACTGGATAATCCGGTTATATTGGGCGCAAGCAATATGTCGTCGCATCCCGATCAGCTAAAAAAGGCCGAACAACAAGGTGTGGGAGCCGTTGTTTACAAAACGTTATTCGAAGAGCAGGTACAACTTGAAAACCTGCAATTGGATGAACGGTTAAGCCAATACGAGCATATTCACGCCGAGATGACCAGTACTCATCCCGATATGGATTTTTCCGATATCGATTACCATTTGACAAGACTTCGAAAAGCGAAGGAAAGCTTGTCCGTACCCGTGTTTGCCAGTCTTAATGCCGTGAACGGAGAATCGTGGATAAGCTATGCTAAAATGATCGAGCAAACCGGCGTTGACGGCATTGAAGTGAACCTTTACCAAACCCCTGTCGATTTTGACATCAGCAGTGAAAATATTGAAAACAATCAGATAAATATCGTTGAGGGTATTAAAAAAGCCGTTTCCATCCCCGTAAGCGTGAAATTGAGTTCGGATTACACAAATATCCTCCATTTTGTAAAAAGGTTAGACGAGGCAAATGTTGACTCCGTCGTCCTCTTCAATGCATTTTTTCAACCCGATATTGACATACAAAAGGAGAAACACAAAAAGGTTTTCAATCTTACCCAGTCAGGCGATTACAAACAAACGCTAAGATATACCGGGATGCTGTACGGAAACATCAAAGCCGATATTTGCAGCAGCCGCGGCATTTTTAACGGAGACGACGCGTTGAAGCTGATCCTGTCGGGAGCAACTGCAGTACAGGTTGTCAGCTCGGTATATAAATACGGTGTGGAAAGAATAGCCACGATAAAGAACGACATTACGGAGTGGATGCAACAGAAGGGCTACAACAGCCTCGATGAATTCAGGGGCAAGCTGGCCAATTGCAATTTAGACAAAAATGAACATTCATTGGTTTATAAAAGAGCACAATATGTTGATCTGATGCTGACTTCGGATACTATTTTCGGTAATTTTCAGTAGTAAAAAACCCACTGAGCAGCTTGGCTCAGTGGGTCCTGTTTTTTCAGCTTACAGCGTCTGCAACTTCAGGTTTCGCCAAAGCACTTTGATCCCGCCGCCATCGTGGATTTGCAGGGCAATACGTCCCTGTCCCTTACCGATCTTTTCGTCGGTCAGATCAACCATCTCTTCACCGTTGAGGTACGTTTTCACGTTATCGTCTTTTACAATAATGCGTAAGGTGTTCCAATCGCCCTCCTTCAGGATCTCCTCTTTTTCGTCAGGGATCTGCACAAGCCAGCCTCGTCCGTAGGACTCATAAATACCGCCTGTATCGTGTCCTTTGGGAGCCACTTCAACCTGCCAGCCATTTACAATAGCGCCCGGCTCGATAAATGAACGGATGAATACACCCGAGTTACCATCGGCCTCCTGCTTAAACTCAACCGACAGGTCAAAATTATCGTAATATTCACGTGTAGCCAGATAACCGTATTGCTTGTCGGGGCCGCTTTCGCAAACCAGCAGGCTGTCCTGCACGTACCATTTTTCGGTTCCGTAGGCTTCCCATCCGCTCAGGTCAACTCCGTTGAAAAGATTTACTTCTTTTGTTTTGCGGGGAAGTTCCTTAATTTTCACGTTACGGAACCAGGCTGCCGATCCGTGGTCTTGCAGGCAGATAACACCTTTTCGCGCCAAGCCGTATTCGGGAGCATTTTCCCATTTACCGCTGTGTTTGCGTACAAACCAGTCATCTGTCCATGCTTCGAATTCCACAACTTTCTCTCCGTTAAGCCAATGTTCCACATGTCCGTTATCGAAAACGATTTTCGATGTATTCCATTCTCCGGCCGGTTTAATGATGAGTTTTGCCGAATCGGGAACATACATGGCGTAATCGGCTGCTGTTTTTTGCCATTCTTCCAACGGATCGGGAAATCCGAGGTTATCAATCAACTGATATTCCGGTCCTGTAACATAGGGTACCGCAAATTTTGGATTTTCAACCACGTGATACAACACGCCGCTGTTCCCGCCGTCGGCGATTTTCCAATCCCACATCAATTCAAAGTTTTCATACAATTTGTCCGTTACAATGTAACCGTGTTCATCAGCGCCTTCGCCTCTTGCCTGAATCATACCGTCTTCGGCAAACCACGGAGCGGTTAACGAATCGCCATTGTAGTCGCGCCAGCCATTCATGGTTGTTCCGTCGAAAAGGAGTTGCCAACCTTCAGCTTTTTCAGCTTCCGTCAACACATTGTATTTAGCGGAAGATTCACAGGATGCAAAAGCCATCGTCATAAGCAGTGTAGTGCACAATAAAAAAATTCTAGATTTCATTTTTTCCGATTTTATGTTTAAACGTTAGAATTACAAAGATATTGATCTTACGTGAATTATACAAATATTCCTGCTGTCGGTTACTTTCGGAGTAACGAAGGCGTTTCGCCCAGGAGCTCGTTATAAACCCGGGAATCATTAATGATGCGCAAGCCTTCCCTGAAAATATCGTTTTCGTCGTTGATAATGACAAAATAAGCCGATGAATCAAACAGATCCCTGGCCATCAGCGCCTTGAGTTGAGTTTTAATAAACTGTTCCGATTTCCGGAATTGATCGTCGTCCCATTCAATTTTCTCCTCTTTTGCCATCTCCTTCATCCGGTTTATCATGGATTCGGGAATGTTGTAATCCGACTTGAATTTTTGGACATGGGGATACGATTTCAATAAGCTGGTCCGATTTTTGTCCACTTCGGCAATGGTGAGTTTGTTGATTACCCCCCTGGCAATAAGGTTGCGATGCAGATCCGTCACCGAATTGGTATCGATAGGCACAAAATAGTCGGGCATGATACCGCCGCCGCCATAAACCGTGCGCTTGTTGACAAGCGTTGTGAACTTCAACGAATCAGGGAAACGGATACTGTCGGCATGCAACATTTCACCGTGCCGCATCCGGTTGAAGAAATCACGATTGTATTCGTCAATATGGCCCCCCTCGTACGGTTTCTGAATGCTCCTGCCCGTGGGCGTATAATATCGGGCAACAGTTAACCGGATCATCGTTCCATCGGGAAGCGGAAGCTGGCGTTGCACCAGTCCTTTTCCGAAGGTGCGGCGTCCTACCACTACCCCCCTGTCCCAATCCTGAACGGCTCCGGCAACAATTTCGCTTGCCGATGCCGATCCTTCATCCACCAGGATAACCAGGTTCCCTTGTTCGAAGTTGCCTGCCGAAGTTGCACTTAAATCATACCGCGGCTGGTTTTTCCCTTCGGTATAAACCACTAATTCCCCGCTACCCAGGAATTCATCAACAATATCGGATGCCGTTTGCAAAATACCACCGCCGTTCCCGGTCAGATCGAGAATCAGGTTTTTCATCCCCTTGGCTTTCAGTTCTTTCTCTGCCGCAAGAAATTCCTCGGACGAACTTATCCCAAAACGGCTTAAACGGATATATCCGGTATTCTGATCCACCATGTATTTGGCATCGATGCTGTAAATCGGGATTTTGTCGCGAACGATCCTGAATTCCAACAACTGAGGTGTTCCCCGGCGCAACACTTTCACATCCACCGTAGTACCCTTGGGACCGCGAAGCATATTAATCACATCCTGATTGCCCTTTTTTACACCGGCGATCAGGGAGTCGTTCACATAAATAATTTTATCGCCGGGCACAATGCCAACCTTTTGCGACGGCCCGCCGGAAATAACCTCCATTACATAAAGCGTATCGGTAAGCATATTGAACGAGATGCCAATACCGTCAAAATTGCCTTGCAGCGGTTCGTTCATCGCTTTCACCTCCTCTTTGTCGAGGTAAGTGGAATGCGGATCGAGCTCGAGCAACATGGCACGAATGGCTGTCTCTGTCAGATCGGATGGCTTAACGTCATCGACATATAAACTGCTTATCATCTGCAACGCCCTCTCTAGCTTTACTCCATCGGAAGATAAGCGGGATTGACCAAAAGACAACGACGATACCAGTAAAAGTACAGTAAGAAAAAAAGTTATTTTATACATTGTTATTCAATTGTTATTCAGTTATTATTGTTATTCAATTTTAATTTGGCCGCAACCTATAACTATTGAATAACGCGAACGCAGTAAGTGAATGACGGCGTTAGCCAAGCACCATTCCTTTCGGAACAAAAGCGCTCACATCGTGTCCGTAACGCAATAATTCCCGTACGTGGGAAGAGCTGATGTGTGTAAGTTCAGGCTCTGTAAATAATACAAATGTTTCTATTCCCGAAATAGTCCGGTTCATATCGGCAATGGTCTTCTCGTATTCAAAATCATTTACCGACCGGATTCCCCTTAATATGAATTTTGCACCCATTTTTCTGGCAAATTCTATAGTGAGTGAATCGTAGCTCCCCACTTTCACACGAGGTTCGTTTCGATATAAGTTCCTGATCATCTCCAACCGTTTTTCCAACGCGAAGTAGGTTTTTTTGTCTTCGTTCACGCCAATGGAAATTACAATTTCGTCAACCAGTTGCAATCCGCGCCGCACCAGCGACTCGTGTCCGATAGTGAACGGGTCAAAAGTACCGGGAAAAAGGGCAATCCGGAGGCTGGGATGGGGTACGGCTTCCGGAGCCATTATGTCTGCTCTTTTTGAATTGTTAATCATATTTACAATTATTCCTCAAATCACTCCTCCTCCACAATCAGGTTCTCTATAATAAAAGTCTGCCTGTCGGGAGTATTTTTACCCATATAGAATTCGAGAAGTTCTTTTATGAGATCTTCTTTCCGCATAGAAACTTTGTCGAGCCGCATATCTTTCCCGATGAAATTTTTAAATTCGTCGGGTGAAATTTCTCCGAGGCCTTTGAATCGGGTAATCTCCGGATTCGGACCAAGTTCTTCAACGGCAGCAAGCCGTTCTTCCTCTGTATAGCAATAGAGGGTTTTCTTTTTGTTACGCACGCGGAAAAGAGGGGTTTGAAGGATGTAAACGTGTCCTTTTTTTACCAGGTCGGGAAAAAATTGCAGAAAAAACGTAAGCAACAACAGGCGGATGTGCATGCCGTCGGTGTCGGCATCGGTAGCTATGATGACCTTATTGTAGCGCAGCCCCTCCATTTCGTCCTCGATGTTGAGTGCCGCCTGTAGCAAGTTGAACTCTTCGTTTTCATAAACGATCTTTTTGGTCAGCCCAAAAGAGTTTAACGGCTTGCCCCGAAGGCTGAAAACAGCTTGTAGGTTGGGATCCCGGCTTTTGGTAATAGAGCCGCTGGCCGAATCACCTTCCGTGATAAAAATACAGGTATCGTCCAGATTATCTCCTTTTGAATCGTTGTAATGGATGCGGCAATCGCGCAGTTTCCGGTTATGCAGGTTTGCCTTTTTTGCCCGTTCGCGCGCTAATTTTGTCACGCCGGCAATGGCTTTTCGTTCTTTTTCGGAATCGAGAATTTTTTTCTGAAGGATGTCGGCCGTCTCCAAGTGTTTGTGCAGATAGTTATCCAGTTCTTTCTTCAGGAAATCGCTCACGTATTTATTGATTGAAACACCATCGGGCGACATATCTTTTGACCCGAGTTTTGTTTTTGTCTGCGACTCAAAAACCGGCTCTTCAATCTTCACACTGATGGCCGCAACCATTCCGTTCCGGATATCGGAATACTCGAAGTTTTTGGAGAAATACTCTTTGATAACCCTTGCCGCTGCCTCACGAAAAGCAGAAAGATGCGTCCCGCCTTGTGTTGTGTGCTGGCCGTTGACAAAAGCGTAGTATTCTTCGCCGTACTGGTTGGAATGAGTTATAGCTACTTCAATATCTTCTCCGTAAAGCCGGATGATGGGATAGAGGATTTCGGTTGTCAGGTTGTCGTTGAGCAGATCTTCAAGTCCGTTTTTTGAATTGAATTTCTTACCGTTAAAGGTAATCGTCAACCCCGTATTCAGGAAAACGTAATTTTTAAGCAGAGGTTCAATATGCTCCTCACGATAAACATAGTCCCCAAAAATTTCCGTATCGGGAGTAAATTCAATGACCGTTCCGTTGTTTTGTGAAGAGGGTTTCTGCGGGCTATCGTTTACCACATTTCCGCGCTCATACTCAACACTTTTTGATTCTCCTTCACGAAAACTTTCAATCAGAAATCTCGACGACAACGCATTTACCGCTTTGATGCCAACTCCGTTCAATCCTACGGATTTTTTAAACGCCTTGGAGTCGTACTTGGCTCCCGTGTTCATCTTGGATGAAACATCCAACACTTTTCCCAACGGGACACCGCGTCCATAATCGCGAACGGCGACATTCCCGCTCTCAATGTGAATATCGATGTTCTTCCCAAAACCCATCCGATATTCATCGATGGAATTATCCATCACCTCTTTCAGCAGTACGTAAATTCCGTCGTCCGACGAGGAACCGTCTCCCAATTTCCCGATATACATCCCCGGACGCCGGCGGATATGCTCGCGCCACTCCAGGGTTACAATGTTATCTTCGCTATAATTCAGTATCGCTTGTTCTTTTTCAAACTCAGTCACTTTTTATTTTTCTCCTTATATTTTTCCGGTGCGAGGTGCGTTTAATTATAAATTCTTAATGTATGCACGACGTGTCTTGTGATGCCTGGCCTCCAAATCGTCCCACATGGATTGCACTTTATTGTTGATTTCCAGCTCGGGGTTGGTTTCCGCATATTCAAACCCTAACTTAACCGCTTCGGGAATGAACTGGCTAAAAATAAGCGAATTCACTCCTTTTCCCTGATACTCGGGATCGATCCCGATGAGCAGCAGGTCGAGCACTTTATTACCGTTTCCTTTCAATGCCTTGTATAAATGGTACCATCCGGTAGGCAGGAATTTTCCGCCCGATTTCTGTAACGCTTTTGCCAGGCTGGGCAATCCAATTCCCACACCCACAAGTTTATTGTCTTCTTCGCGCAACACGAGCGACAAGAAATTTAAACGCAACATGGGAATATACATGTTCACGTAATAATCTATCTGGGCCTTCGACAACGGGACAAAGCCGTATAAATCTTTATACGAACGGTTCAACAACTCAAATATCTCGTGCGCATAGGGTGCAACCTCTTTTTTACTTTCAAATTGTACAACATTCAGCCGGAATCGTTTTTTTACTATTTCGGCAACACGTAGAAACCGTTCCGGAACTTCTTTAGGAATTGTGATCAGGAACTCATACCAATCCTGATCCTTTTTGAAACCCAACCTTTCGATATGATCTACATAGTAGGGGTAGTTATAGATGGTCTGCATGGTGCCTATCTGATCGAACCCGTCAACCAGCAGGCCTTCATAATCGAAATCGGTAAATCCCATAGGTCCGTGCATCTTCTCCATACCGCGGAAGCGGGCCCAATTTTCGGCTTCATGAAAAAGCGCATCAACCACTTCCCGGTCATCAATAAAATCGAGGAATCCAAAACGGGCGTTCTTTTCGTTCCAGACATTGTTCGCTTTATGATTGATAATTACTGCAATTCTGCCTACAATTTTTCCTTCCCTATAAGCCAAAAAATAAGCTGCATCGCAATGTTCAAAAGCTGGATTTTTATCCCTGCTTAACGTAGCTATCTCATCATAAACGAGTGGCGGAACAAAAAATTCGTTTCCTTCGTATATATCGATACTGAACTGAACAAAATGCCTCAGTGTATCTTTATCTTTTACTTGCCTGATTTCTACTGACATACTCTTTATAATTGACGGTTTAGTTTTCACAAAACTCTGTGAACGGCAAAGATAATGAATTTTAGAGAATGTTTGAAACATCATTTCAGAAAAAATAAAATCTTGCACTGCCTGTTTATATCTGTTTGTAATCAAGTTACTTTTCTCAATCCTTTCTCAATTCAAAACAGTTTTCAAAACCATTTTACTTGCATATCCAAAAAAATAGCTAATTTTGCATTCTTAAAATGCTCATTTAAAAAATGATTAATCGAATTTTAATTCGTACCAGAATAGTGCAGATAATTTACGCCTGGTATCAGAATACGAATAAAGATTTACGTATGGCTGAGAAAGAACTCCTGTTCGGATTACAAAAATCTTACGATCTTTATTATTATCTCCTTTTGTTGATGGTTGAGCTGACAAAAGTTTACGACGCACGCATTGAAGCAAAACGGAACAAGTATCTCCCTTCGGATGAAGATTTAAACCCCAATGTCAGGTTAATCGAAAACAAGTTCATCCGGCAACTTTCGCAAAACCATCAGTTCAACAAATACCTGAACGAGCGCCCAATGTCGTGGAGGGAACACGATGCGTTTGTGAAAAACCTGCTCGACGAGATCCTTGCATCCGATACTTATGCGGAATATTGCAACGACACAAAGGCCAATTACAACGACGACAGGGAGTTTTGGCGAAAAATCTTCAAGCAGTTCATTTACAACAACGAAAAACTGGATGAAATACTGGAAGATGAGAGTATTTTCTGGAACGATGATATTGAAATTGTTCAAACTTTCGTAATGAAATCCATCAGGCAATTTTCGGAGGAGACAGGGGAAAATCAACGCCTGCTTCCGATGTTTAAAGACGACGAAGACCGCCGGTTCGCATTGAAATTGCTTCACGATACCATCTTAAACGAACAGAAATATCGCCAACTCATTGAGCATCATAGCGAAAAATGGGATTTCGACCGCATCGCCTTTATGGATATGATCATCATGCAAATTGCTTTGGCAGAGATCCATACATTTGACACAATCCCTACCAACGTATCGCTCAATGAATATATCGAAATTGCAAAATCCTACAGCACACCCAAGAGCGGCACATTTGTCAACGGAATTCTAGACGCAATTGTTGCCGAACTTAGAAAAAATAATATTATTTTTAAAAATTAATTTCAAACACTTTTAAAACATTATTCTTATGGATATTTTATTACAAGCAGCTTCAGGCGCAGGCGGAGGAATGGGGACATCGCTGTTGATGATGGTAGCCATCATTGCCGTATTTTATTTTTTCATGATCCGCCCGCAACAGAAAAAACAAAAAGAAGTGCAGAAGGCTCGCGAAGCAATGAAGGTTGGCGACAAGGTGGTTACCTCCGGCGGTATTCACGGACGCATAAAAGAAATAGGCGATACCTGGGTTTTAGTGGAAGTGGCCGATGGCGTTAAATTGAAATTCGAGAAAACATCGGTTTTTGCATCTTCGTCCGACGTGCCTACAACTTAAGAAAAAGTTTATTCAATCATGGATTTGACATCAACCAAGGATAAATGGATTCCGAAGATAAAATCCTTCTTTTCCAGATTAAACTGGAAGAATATCTTTATTTTTTTCGGATTCTTCATACTGGCTTTTATTTTTTGGTTGATGTTGTTTTTCCGGCGCGATATTGAGGCCACTTACAAAATACCGCTGAAATACACAAACATCCCTGATGATGTGGTTTTCGACGCCTCATTGCCCAATGATATTGAGATACGTGTCGCCGACAAAGGTGCGGAAATATTCCGATACACCTTCACACTGAACGATTCTGTTGAAATTGACGTGGCTAAATACAAGGCAGAGCGGATCAATAACCTGCAAGGCACTGAGCTGATGCAACTGATCCGGGCAAAATTATCGCAAAGCACCAACCTCAAAGCGTATTACCCCATAAACATATCGCTGGCCACTTCCAGGCTTCAAAAGAAAGAACTGAAAGTAGTTTTTGACGGGGTCATATCCACCAGCCGCAGTAATTTAGTGGCCGACAGCGCTACTTTTCTGCCGGCGACCGTAATGGCTTACGGGGCCCAAAGCCGGTTATCGGAAATCTCATCGGCTGTAACCGAGTACACCCTGTTCAACAACCTGAAGGCCACATCGCAACTCAAGGTAAAAATAATGCCTGTGAACGGAGTTAAATTCGTACCCGAAGAGGTAGAAATATACATCCCTGTTCTGGAATATACCGAAAGAAAATTCGAAGTCCCTGTCACGGCAAGAAATCTTCCCGGAAATATCGACGTGAAATTCTTCCCTTCACAAACCGAAGTTTCCTTTTCGGTAACGTTGGAAGAGTACAAAAAAATTGCTCCCGAAGATTTCGAGGTTGAACTGGATTACAAAAAATTCTTCAAAAACGAGAATGGTCGTGTCGATCTGGAATTATCAAAAAGCCCTCCGGCCATACGCAACGTCAAGCTATCGCCATCTTCTATTGAGTTTCTTTTAGAAAGCAAATAACAATGATAAAATTAGGTGTTACGGGCGGAATTGGAAGCGGAAAATCGGTCGTGTGCGACGTGCTTCGTCTTCACGATATCCCCGTTTATGATGCCGATCTGGAAGCTAAAAACCTGAACGACACTTCTTCCGTAATCCGTAAGAAACTTACCGAAAGTTTCGGACAGGACCTTTACCGGAACAACAGGCTCGACCGGGAAAAACTGGCGCACCTTATCTTCAACAACGAAGAAAACCTTCGCACGGCAAACTCCATTATTCATCCCGAACTTGCAAAACATTTCATGGAATGGGCGGAACAGCGAAAACATCATCCTGTTATTGCCCTGGACGCGGCTGTATTGTTCGAAGCCGGATTTCAATCGGTACTGGATAAGACCATTATCGTCCTGGCTCCTCTGGAGGTGCGCATCGAACGGGCCGTAAAAAGAGGCAATTTAACCAAAGAACAAATTACGGCACGCGCCAACAGCCAAATGAGCGACAAAGAGAAAGCAGAATTAGCCGATTTTATCATTCAAAACGACGGGCAACATTCTCTGCTGGAACAGGTTGACAAAATCTTGCAAGTTGTTTCAAACCCTTACTGACACAGGATTACAAGCAGATTAACCCTTAGAAAAGCGTACTAATCAATAACTTAATTAAGGATTTTTACAATATTAATAAAAGACGTTAAAAATAATTTCACTACTTTTGTGACCTTATTTAGGTTATTAATTTAAAATTAGAGAAATGATAGAGAAAATTGGAACCAATGCCGGTAAAGTTTGGACACTGTTGGACGAAGCCGGTTCCCAAAACGTAAAAGATCTGAAAAAGTCTTCAAAATTGACAGACAAAGACCTCTATGCTGCTCTTGGCTGGTTGGCCAGGGAAGGGAAAATAACCCTTGTTGAAAAAGAAAAGGAATTGGTTGTTTCGTTGGTGTAATAATCAATTAAGAGACTGTTTAAATTAAAGCCGCCTTTTACGACGGCTTTTTTTTCAGGTTTTATTTTTATCCGCTATCTTTACCAAAAAAAACAAATGGATAACTCCAAACTGCATACACAGCTCGCAAAACTTTTCCCGAAAGAGCAGGTTTTTACCGACGAATTTTCGTGTTTGGTTAAAGGTACCGACGCCGGATTGTATCGGCTCATCCCCAAAGCGGTAGTCAAAGTCAATTCGGAAGAAGAAGTAATAAGGTTGTTGCAATTCTGCAACAGGGAAAATATTTCCGTAACGTTCAAGGCAGCAGGCACAAGCCTGAGCGGACAAACCATTTCCGACTCCATCCTGATGGAAATCGGGCAGGGATTCGAATTTTCAGCGATAACGGAAAACGGAAAAACGGCTACTTTCGGCGTGGGGCTTACCGGAACGGCTGCCAACCGGATGTTACAGCGTTACCGCCGGAAACTAGGGCCCAAACCGGCATCGATAAATTCGGCGAAAATAGGCGGTATCCTGGCAAACAATGCCAGCGGATCGAGCTACGGTATAAAATACAACAGCTACAACACGGTGAAATCGATGCGAATCATTTTTGCCGATGGCACTCTGTTAGACACATCGGATAACGAAAGCCGTAAACAATTCATGGAAACCCATCCGGAATTCATCGAAAAAATAAACGCGCTTCACCTGGAAGCAACCGAAAACAAAGAGATCAAAAACCGTATATCAACAAAATTCAACTTAAAGAACACCTGCGGTTACGGCGTAAATTCATTGATTGATTTCTCCGACCCTGTCGATATCCTGCAGCACCTGATGATCGGGTCGGAAGGAACGCTTGGTTTTATTTCGCAAGCAACCTTCGAAACGGTTCACGATGCCCGGCTGAAAGCCACGGCAATGATTTATTTTCCAAATCTTCGCGATGTGTGCCAGGCTATTCTCCCGTTGCGAAGTTGTTCCGTAAGCGCAGCAGAGCTGATGGACAGGAACGCCCTCCAGGCCGTGGAAGAGCAAGCCGGAATGCCGGCAGAGCTCAAGCTTCTTCCCGAAAACGCTTCGGCACTGCTTATCGACACGTCAGCCGACGACAACGAAACGCTGTCCGCTCAAATACGGGAAATAGAAGAGAAACTTGCCCACATCGAAACCCTTTTTCCGATACGGTTTACAACCGACAACAGCCTTTACAACCTTTACTGGAACGTCCGAAACGGCTTGTTTACATCGGCTGCGGCAGCACGGCCGCGAAATACGGCATGCGTAATAGAAGATATTGCTTTTGAAGCGGAGGTCCTGGGCGATGCGCTTACCGATGTGCGCGACTTGCTGGTGCGGACCGGTTACGCCGATGCCGTGATGTGGGGACATTTATTGGATGGGAATGTACATTTCACCGTTTTTCCCGATATAAATTCACCCGAAGGCATCCAAAAATACGCTCAATTTATGCACGAATTGTGCAGTTTAGTCGCTCTGAAGCATCACGGAAGCCTGAAAGCAGAACACGGAACGGGACGAAACATGGCGCCTTTCGTGGAAAAGGAGTGGGGTACGGAAATTTATGGCCTGATGAAGCGGATAAAATCGGCTTTCGACCCTCAACGTATCCTGAATCCCGGTGTGATCATCAATGACGATAAAGATGTTTTCATCAAAAACCTGAAAAATATCCCGTCTGCCAATCCCATTATCGATAAATGCATCGAATGCGGATTTTGTGAAGTAACCTGCCCCTCTAAAAACCTGACGATGACACCGCGCCAACGGATTGTGGCTTATCGGTATTTAAAGCCAAAACCCATCTCTTATTCGTTGGACGAGACCTGTGCCACAGACGGCCTGTGCGGTATCGCCTGCCCGGTTGGAATTGATACGGGAACACTCGTCAAAGAACTACGGTGGGAAAACGTTGGGAAATGGGGCAACTTTATCGCCGGCAGCATTGCCGCAAATATGGATAAAGTGTCTTCCACAGTGCGCCAGCTCTTGAAAGTCCCGCATACGGTTGCACGGATCATCGGATACAACCGGATGGAAAATATCGCACGTGGATTATTTAAAGTGGGCGACGGCCTGTTTCCGCTGTGGACGAGATATACCCCATCGGGAGCGGCGAAAATAAAACAGGATATTTTTCCTGCCGACCCTTCCGCCTCTTCTGCCTCTTCCGGGTCGCCGCTGGTGGTTTATTTCCCATCGTGCATCACCCGGACAATGGGTACCGTTCCGGCACAAAACGAAGCAGGAGATACACCTGCAAAAATGTTATCCGTACTGCAAAAAGCCGGCTATACCGTTATTATTCCCGAAGGGAAAGAGAGCCTCTGCTGCGGGATGGCTTTTAGCAGCAAGGGATTCCGAAAACAGGCGAAAAAAAAGGAATCGGAGTTGAACGATGCGTTGCTGGAAGCGAGCCGGAACGGAGAACTACCTGTCGTCTGCGATATGAGCCCCTGTCTGCTGCACATGCGTGAGACGCTCGACCCACGGCTGAAATTGTACGACCAGGTGGAGTTCATTCACGATTTTCTGTTAGATAAACTGACCTTTGAGAAACAGCCCATCTCCATCGCCATTCACACCACGTGCAGCTCTACAAAAATGCACCTCGAAGAAAAGTTGAAAACCGTCGCTGAGCTTTGCGCCGAAAAAGTAATCGTCCCCGATGATGTCTATTGCTGCGGATGGGCAGGCGACCGCGGATTTTTCTATCCCGAACTGAACAATTCGGCGCTTGCGCCACTTAAACACGGCATCGGCGATGCAACCGAAGGTTTCTCCAACAGCCGCACCTGCGAAATCGGTTTGTCGATAAACAGCGGCGTGGCGTATAAATCGCTGGTCTATTTGGTGGATCGGGCTGCGGAGGGGAGATAGATTTCGCATAGAAAAACACTTTTATATTGATCTATTTTGTATCTTTGTATGGAAACAAGTGGTTCTGTAATGTTAAGATTTGATGTTATTTTTTTGGAAGAAGCAAGGGATTTTTTGTTGAATTTAGACGAAAAAAGCCGTGACAAAATAATCTTCAACATTGATAAAGCTAAGATTAAAACAGACAAAGAATTATTCAAAAAATTAAGGGACGAAATTTGGGAATTTAGAACGTTATTTAATAAAACACACTTTCGAATTTTTGCTTTTTGGGATAGAGATGAGGAACAGGAAACTCTGGTTTTAGCAACACACGGAATCATAAAAAAAACAGATAAAACTCCCAAAAGAGAAATCGACAAAGCAGAGCAAATACGTTTAAGATACTTTGAACTTAAAAAGAAGAAAAATGACAACAAAAAATAAAGAATTAAAAATGTACACATTCGACCAGATAAAAGATGAATTCATTGGTCAGATCGGTACAGAAAAAAGAATTCGGTACGAACAAGAGTTACAACTTGAGATACTGGGTGAATTGATACGTAAAATTCGCCTGGAAAGAAATTTAACGCAAACTGAATTGGGTAAATTAATTGGTGTTCAACGTGCACAAATTTCAAAACTTGAAAATCACACCAGCAATGTTACAATGGAAACTATTCTAAAAGTTTTTGGTGCGTTAAGGACTAAAGTGAACTTTAACGTTGAGTTGTTGAATAGCCCCTTAAATTGTACTTCGTAAATCGCACATTCTTTCTATCTTTGCACTCTCAATCGCAAATTCACGTTATGAACATCGAAAATATACTTCAAACCGCCATTATCGGTGCGATAAAAGATTTGTACAACACCAATGTGGATGCATCGCAAATCACACTTCAGAAAACCAAGAAAGAGTTTAAAGGGCATTATACGCTGGTAACGTTTCCATTATTGAGGATATCGAAGAAAAATCCGGAACAAACGGCACAGGAAATCGGCGAATATTTAGCCGGAAAATCGCCCACAATTGCAGAGTTCAACGTGATAAAGGGCTTCCTGAACCTCACTATCTCTTCGAGCGAATGGATCCAAACCCTTGTGAATATAAACAAGGATGGAAATTTCGGTTTTGTGGAAGCAACCGACGATGCCCCCCTGTTTATGGTGGAATATTCCTCGCCAAACACCAACAAACCGCTTCATCTCGGGCACGTCCGCAACAACCTGCTTGGACACTCGCTGAGCGAAGTACTGAAAGCCAACGGCAAACGGGTGGTGAAAACCAACATCGTGAACGACAGGGGCATTCACATCTGTAAATCGATGCTCGCATGGCAGAGATGGGGAAATGGGGAAACGCCCGCGTCATCGGGGAAAAAAGGCGATCACCTCATCGGCGAATATTATGTGCTTTTCGATAAGAAATACAAAGCCGAACTAGCCGGATTGCAGGCTACAGGCCTATCAAAAGAACAGGCAGAGGTGCAATCGATTTTGATGGAAGAAGCCCGCGAAATGCTGCGTCGGTGGGAAGCCGGCGACGAAGAGACCGTCAATTTGTGGAAAATGATGAACAGCTGGGTGTATGCGGGTTTCGACGAGACGTACAAAAAGCTGGGCGTCTCATTCGACAAGGTTTATTACGAGTCGCAAACCTACCTGGCGGGAAAAGACGAAGTCCTGCGCGGGTTGAAAAGCGGTATTTTCCAGCAACGCGAAGACGGTTCGGTTTGGGCCGACCTGACAAAAGAAGGGCTCGACGAAAAAATCCTTCTCCGTTCCGACGGAACTTCGGTGTATATGACGCAAGATATCGGCACTGCGAAACTCCGGTTCGATGACTATCCCATCGACACGATGATTTACGTGGTTGGCAACGAACAAAACTACCATTTTCAAGTGCTTTCCATCTTGCTCGACAAACTGGGATTTGAGTTCGGAAAGGGATTGATACATTTTTCGTACGGAATGGTGGAATTACCCGAAGGGAAGATGAAATCGCGCGAAGGAACAGTAGTGGATGCCGATGATTTGATGGAAGAGATGATCCAGACCGCACGCGAAACATCGGAAGAACTGGGAAAGCTGGACGATGTAACGCCTGAGGAAGCTGATAATGTCATAACTATGATTGGAATGGGTGCGTTAAAATATTTCATCCTGAAAGTAGATCCGAAAAAAAACATGACCTTCAATCCGAAAGAATCCATCGATTTTAACGGGAACACCGGCCCATTTATTCAATACACCCACGCCCGCATTAAATCGGTTTTGCGAAAAGCTGAAGAACAGGGGATCCCGGTTCCCGAATCGCTGGATCCCAACATTATCCTTTCTGAAAAAGAAGAAGGATTGGTGCAGGTGCTTGCCGAATTTCCGGATATCGTTAAACAAGCGGGTAGCGAATACAACGTTTCGCTTATCGGGAATTACGTGTACGATCTGGTCAAAGAATTCAACCAGTTTTATCACGATTTTCCAATACTGCGCGAAAAGGACGAAGCCTTGCGTGCGTTCCGCCTGTTGCTTTCGAAAAACATTGCCTTAACCGTAAAAAAAGGAATGGCGCTATTTGGAATTGAGGTGCCGGAAAGGATGTAAACGAATTCCGAATTTCATGAACGAACAAACTACATACAAGGTATTAATCATTGCCACAGTTTTCCTGTTTTTAGCACCAAAAATCTCGTTTGCACAAACACGCGCAGATTCTGCGCCTCAACCGGATCAGTTTCTGCACAGACTGGAAATCGAAGCACGACCGGGATACATTTTCCCTACCAACGGTTTTCTGAGAAGTGGAGGAATGAGCTCTAAACCCATTCGAAATTCGTTCTCCACACACCTGAAGTATTCGTTTCAATTTCGCCCCAACACACCCGTGGGACAGATTTACGGCGTACCGCACCAGGGAATCGGTACCGCCTTTTTTACGTTTGGCGAACCCGGACAATTGGGAAATCCCATCGCTCTATATCTCTTTCAGGGCGCCCAACTGGCGCAATTTACACCCCGGCTGTCGCTTCGTTACGAATGGAATTTCGGATTGTCGGGAGGATGGAAACCTTACCACCCCCAAACAAATCCGGAGAATCGTATCATCGGCTCAAAAATGAACGCATATATGAACGCCGGTTTTTATCTCTGCCAAACGCTTTCGCAACATTTCGACCTGATTGGCGGCGTCAGCCTTACGCATTTTTCCAACGGGAACACACAATTTCCCAATGCAGGATTAAATACAGCGTCGGCTAAACTGGGATTGATGTACAGCTTCAACCGGAACACGTTTTTTCAGCAACCGTTGCAACAAACGCTGGTACCCGATTTTCCGCGTCACGTTAGCTACGATGTTGTTTTGTTCGGGTCATGGCGCCGCAAAGGTGTTTATCTTGAAGAGAGGGGAATAGCTTCGCCACACACATATCCGGTAGCGGGGTTCAACATCAGCCCGATGTACAATTTTGGCTACAAGCTACGTGCCGGCTTATCGTTAGACGGCATTTACGACAGCAGTGCAAATGTATATACCGAAGATTACATTATAGGATACGGCGACAAAGATCCCGGATACACATTTTATAAACCACCGGTACACAGGCAATTGGCCCTGGGCGTTTCGGCACGGGCGGAATATGTGATGCCCTACTTCACTGTCGGGGTAGGAATCGGCGCCAATATCGTGCACGGCGGCGGCGATTTGGCCGGACTCTATCAGATCCTGGCGCTGAAAGTGGAAGTTACTAAAAATTCATTCATCCATATCGGCTATAACCTTCAGAACTTCCAAACACCGAATTATTTGATGCTGGGCATCGGATACCGGTTCAACAACAGGTATCCATGTTTATACCGGTAATTCCTAACGCAAATCTATCGCCGAAAGCATGCCCCTGATCAGTTTTATTCTTATAATGCTTTTTTGCATAATGTGAAAAATGGCATACCTTTGTAAAAAAGTGTATGCCCTACCCCACTCCATATGAATGTGCAAAGGAATTTGTCGCCCATACCGGCAGGAACATATTTATCACCGGAAAAGCAGGTACGGGAAAAACAACCTTTTTACACCAATTTCGTGCGGAAACAACGAAACAGATTGCCGTGGTGGCGCCGACGGGCGTGGCCGCTGTCAACGCGGGCGGTGCGACCATCCATTCCTTTTTTCAGTTGCCGTTTACTCCGTTTACGCCAACACCTGCCGGACGCGAATCGTTGATCACCCGTATGAGAATGAACAGCTCCCGCCGTCGTGTGATCCGTGAGCTGGAAGTGCTGGTGATCGATGAAGTCAGCATGGTACGGGCTGATTTGCTGGATGCCATGGATACGGTGCTTCGCAGTGTACGCCACAGGGGTTCTGAACCTTTCGGCGGCGTGCAGGTAGTTTTTATCGGGGACATGTACCAACTGTCGCCCGTGGTCAAGGCTGATGAGTGGCGGATCCTGTCGGATTATTACCGGGGAATTTATTTTTTTCACAGCCACGTCATCCAGGAACATCCACCGGTCTATGTGGAGTTTGACAAGATTTTCAGGCAATCCGACAACCTTTTTATCGATGTATTGAATCAGGTACGGAACGATTCACTTTCACCGGAAGGGTTTAACCTGCTGCAAAGCCGTTATGATCCGCACTTTAACCCGTTGCCCGAAGAAAATTACATCACGCTCACGACGCACAATTTCAGCGCCGATACCATCAACAGCGCCGAATTGGAAAAAATCAACACAACCGCTCATCAATTCAATGCGGTGGTGAAAGGGGAATTTCCAGAGAATGCTTTTCCCGTGGATCGGGTTCTCACACTGAAGGAAGGCGCCAAAGTGATGTTCGTGAAAAACGATATGGAAGTACCGCGACGCTATTTCAATGGAAAAATCGGCACGGTCACGCGCATCATGGAAGAGAGTGTCACCGTGCTGTGTCCGGGCGACACAGATGAGATCACCGTCTCACCCGTGATCTGGGAAAACATCCGCTACACCACTCATCCCGAAACCAATATGGTAGAAGAGGAAATCATAGGCACTTACAAGCAAGTTCCCCTGCGACTCGCCTGGGCCATCACCATCCATAAAAGCCAGGGGCTTACTTTCGACAAGGCCATCATCGATGCAGGAAAAGCCTTCTCACCGGGACAGGTGTATGTGGCATTGAGCCGTTGCCGTTCGCTCCAGAGCCTGGTGCTGAAAAGCCCGATTAACCGTTACAGCATAGAGGTAAACGAACAGGTGGTCCGGTTTTCATCGGCAAAGCCCGGTGAAGATCGTGTTGCCGAAGAGCTGCAATTGGCAAAGGAGCAATTCAAAATGAACCTGCTGATGCAATTGTACAACTTCGATCCGCTTCTTCAGACGGCACGTTCCTGGCACTTCGACACCAAGGAAAACGAGTCTTCCTTCAGCGAAGGAACCGTTCCTTTCGTAAGTGAGATCTGTAATCAGTTGACGGAACTGGAGGAAGTAGCCGGTAAATTCAGGATGCAATTACAACACATTACCGGGCAAACACCCATCAACAAGACTTTTTTTGCAGAACGCCTCCGTGCATCCTCTTCCTATTTCACCGGAAAAATTGAAACAGTGTTGCGAACGTTGCGGGAGTCGGCCGCAACCACCGATAACAAGGCAAATGCACAGGAATACGATGAGGCCATCACTTCCCTTTTTTCAGCAGCAGCCCTGAAGGCACACCTGATCTCCGCAACGGCCGATAACTTCAGTGTAGAGTCTTACTACAAGGCCCGCAGCCAATTCAGGCAACCCTCTTTCTCCCTCACTTCATACAGCCGCGACAGCACGGGAACACAGTTGAAATCGATCCATCCCGAACTGTTAAACGAACTGGTGCAACTCCGTAACCGCATCAGCAAAGAGGAAAATCTGCCGGTATATATTGTGGCATCTGTAAAAACACTGGTACAAATGGCCGATTGCCTGCCGGAGACAGAAAAGGAGCTACTGAAGATCCATGGTTTCGGAAAGGTTAAAGCAAAACGCTTCGGCGCGCAGTTTCTTGAAATAATCCATAACTACATCAACATACGGAATTGAATCACGCATGATTCATTAGATATTCGCCCGCTACGGCATAGCGGGCGAATAGTCTATTTCACTTGTTGGGAGTCTCCCAGATTTTGGTCGCCGTGCAATGAATCCCCACAGTCTGGGTTCCTACCTGCAACATAAACTCACCTTCCTCGAGTACCCATCGACCCTGTTCGTTGACAAACGCCAGGTCCTCACCTTTCAGTCCGAAAGTAACCGTTTGCGTCTCTCCCGGCTTCAGGGAGATTTTCTCAAACGCGCGCAGGCGGCGAACGTCGGGCGACAGGGATGCCACCAAATCGCTGCTAAAAAGCATTACCGTCTCTTTTCCGGCAACGTTTCCGGTATTCTTCACCTGAACAGTTACCGCGATTTTATCGCCGGGAGCGAAATCCTTTTTATCAACCGTTAAACCGGAATATTCGAACGTGGTATAACTCAACCCGAATCCAAACGGATACTGAACCGATGTTTCGGCACCGTAATCATACGCGCCTTCCATTTTCTTTTCCAAGTTTTGGCTTGGTTTGTGGTCGTAGGTGATGATCCCCTGTTCAAACTTAGGATAGGTATATGGCAATCGCCCGCTCGGATTTACATCGCCGGCCAATATATCCGCCAGTGCATCACCTCCGTAATTTCCGGGCAGGTATAACTGGACAACCGCTTTGGCACCGGGTTCGATCTTGCGGATCAGTCGCGGGCGGCCTTCGTTCAGCACCAGAATAACCGGTTTTCCGGTTTTCTGCAATGCCAACGCCAACCCGGTTTGATTTTCAGATAATGTCAATTCATCCAGGTTACCGGGTGTTTCACAATAGGAGTTTTCTCCCACGCACAACACGATATAATCGGCTCCCGAGGTAGCTGCAACAGCCTTCTGTATTTCGGGCGGATTTTCCTCGTAATACTGCCCGTCCATTTTGTAGGTTACCCCCGGTTCGTATTTCACGTTGTCCGCACCAAACTTATTTTGCAGCGCCTCGAAAATGGTGTTGTACTGCCCGGCAAACTCTTCTGTCTTTTCGCCCTGCCACGAGTAGCTCCAGCCGCCGTTAAGTGTGCGCATGGAATTTCCATTAGGTCCTGCCACCAAAATGCGCTTACCTTGCCTGAGTGGAAGAATGGTATCCTCGTTTTTCAACAACGTAATCGACTCATCGGCAGCAGCCTTGGCGATGGCTTTGTGCTCAACGCCGCCGAATAGCGGATATTCGCTTCTCGACCAACAAGGTTTTTCGAATAGTCCCAACCGGAATTTCAACCGCAATACGCGGCGAACAGCATCGTCGATGCGCTTCATGGAGACTTCGCCGTCTTTAACCAACTCCACAAGCGTGGGGCAAAATTTCAGGTTGTAGGGCTCCATCACCATATCTATACCGGCATTGATAGCCGTTTTCACGGCGCCTTTATAATCTTGTGCGATATGGTCGCGGCTCAGCAGGTTCTGTACGTCCGCCCAATCGGTAACGATAACGCCATCAAAATTCAGGTCTTCTTTTACCCATTCCGTCAGCAGACGATAATCGGCATGTGTGGAAACCCCATTAATAATCCCCGAGTTCACCATCAGCGACAAAGCCCCGCCTTCCACGATGGAAGCCCGGAACGGCTCGAAATATTTTTCACGCAGATCGCTTTCGGAAATCACCGCCGGAGTGCGGTCTTTCCCCGAAACGGGAACACCGTAACCCATGTAGTGCTTCACGCAAGCGGCAATATGCCCGCTACCGGTTTTGTTCCTGTCGTCGCCCTGGAATCCCCTTACCGAAGCAACGGCCATCCGGGCATTCAAATATGCATCTTCGCCGTAGCTTTCCCATTGGCGCGGCCATCGGGCGTCGCGACCGAGATCCATGGTGGGGTTAAATGTCCAGGGGATGTTACTTGCACGGGTTTCGTACGCCGACACCTGCGAGCCTTGTTCCATAAGCGCCGTGTTAAATGTAGCGGCCATACCAATAGCCTGCGGGAAAAACGTTCCACCGGCGGTATAGGTAGTCCCGTGATTGGAATCGATGCCATACAAAACAGGTATTCCGGTCTCCTTCAAGGCACGCTCCTGAATAGTCCGGACGACGTTTTCCCACACTTCGGTTGTACGGGCACGATTGTTGGCCGTGTTCAGTATGGAACCCACTTTGTACTTGCCAATGACCGTATCAAGCATCAAAGGGTCAATCTCAAAAGGCTCGTCACTGAAATAAGCGCTTCCGCCTTTCCCGATCACATCCAGCGTATATTGCGCCATCTGGCCCGCCTTCTCTTCGAGTGTCATCCTGGAGAGCACACTGTCGATCTTTTTCTCAATGCCGGCATCTAAATTCATTCCGGCTTTCTCAGCACCGGCGTTACAGGAAGCCAATAATGGAATGAAAAGGAGGAAAAAGAAAATTTTGTTCATCTTCATTGTCTAAAAAAATTATAGTTGTCAACCCTTATGTTTTGTGCCCTAATTCTATTTCTGATACACCCTTACGTAATCAATTTCATAAGTAGCCGGCAGTTTGGTTTCATCAACGCCTTGCGCGCCGCCCCAATCGCCACCCCAGGCAAGATTGAGTTTCAGGTAGAACGGTTTGTTGAAAGGCCAGGTATTTACATCCCCTTTTTTATCGTTGTCGAAACGAAAATATTCCACACCGTCCACAAAACCTTTGACAAAATCGGCCGTCCACTCCACAGCGTAAATATGGAACTCTGTTTCAGCAGTTTTAGTTTCCATTCTGGCTGTTTTCTGGGTTCCGATTGTATGGTTGTAGGCTTTTGTATGCACAGAAGCATGTACCCATCCGGGATCATAACCCACATACTCCATGATATCGATCTCCCCGTCGAGAGGCCAGGCTGTGAAATTTTTCGGCATCATCCAGAAAGCGGGCCAGGTACCTTTTCCGGACGGCATTTTCAGCCGTGCTTCAAAATAACCGTACTGCCAGCTCTCTTTGGTATTGATACGTGCGGAGATAATATCCCCTCCACTCTTTTGAGCAATAATCTTCAGCGTGCCATCGTGGATAGCCGCCACCGTGTCGGTACCGCGAAATCCTCCCACGTAAGTCTGCAATTCATTGTTAACCGCTCCCTTGGGTAGATTTTCGTACCACCACTTATCGGCATTGGGAAGCGCGGGCTTGCCCCCGGATAAGCGGGGGGCATTAAACTCGTCTTGCCATTTCAGCGTATAACTTTCCGGCACGTAGCTCTCAATTTTGGCGCCCTCCTGTGAAACAGGGATTTTCGCGGAATATTTTCCTGACGAAAGCGTTAGTTCGGTATTCCTGGCTGTTTCGGCCGGATTGGAGGTAACCGTAACTTTCAAGACAGTTTGTCCGTTAAAACCGGTTGTGCGGTCGGTTGTACACCACAACTGGCCGGAGGCAACCATCCAATCGTCGTTAGCCACGATCAAGACGCTTTTTGTAGCGGTTTGGGCTGTAAACGATAACGAAGCGGGTGAAACCTGCCATGTAATTTCCTTTTCCACCGGCGAAATATCGGGAGCCGTACCGCTGTTTCCGCAGGAAAGAAGGAGAGCGAATAAAAATAAAAGAGACTTTACATTCATTTTTTTACAGATTAGGCCATCGAATCATTAGACTGATGGGTATTAAATTGTAGAGAACTTATTCGATAAACGAAAAATCGTCGAAGAAGAAGAATCCGGGACCCGAATGTCCTTCGGCACCGAACTGGAGCACAATCCGGTCGTAATCTTTTCTATCGGCAACTCCGCTGAAATCAAACGTCAATTCAATCCATTTATCTTTCTCCAGGCCGGCTTTTATTATCTCCGTCTGGGTTTCCCACGGGGCCGGATGTTCACTGTCCTGAAGTTTTACGGCCAGTTGCGGTTGCAGCTTCTTGTTTGAAATCCAATCACCCGCAGTAACATTATCCGTAGTATAATCGTTGTATGACGGAATAAATACTTTGACCTTTATTTTGTTTTGCGTGGTCAGATCAAACTTATACGTGGCAGCCGTAAATTGCAAATTGCTGTAAAACTCATTTGATTTCTCGTAACGATACACCTTATTCGAAGTATTTATAGGCAGCGGAAGCGGATTGTCAACCACAGCGCTCTTATCTCCCATGGCATCTTTCACAAAGACAATTTTGGCAGTTGCGCCTTCAAAATTTTCGAACAACGGCACGGCTTTCGGTTCTTTTACCACTGCAGGAGGCGGAACGTTTAATTCTTCCAGACAATAAACAAAAACCCAGTCCTGGCCTTCTGCCGAATTATCAACCCGCAAAGCCATCACTTTATCCGTTTGATATACAATATCATAATTCTGAGTGCCGCAATAATATCCCATAAAAGCATTGCCGCTTAATTTTAATGCCGGATATTTGCCCGATTCATCAATAGAGAATGTATAATTTCCACCATTATAGGTAAAAAAAGCATCATCGCCACTATTACCTGTAACTGTGTATCCACCTACTGAAGCTGAAGTGCGGACACGCCCGTAGCCTTCACCCTTATTTGCGATGTTGAGTTTGGCGCCGGCCTGCTGAAAATTGAACTTAAAGTCGTACATTTTCCATGTGTTCTTTTCATTCGGCCCGGCTCCCCACCATTCCTGTCCATATGAACCTTCAGGGCCTAATCCCAAATGTCCCTTAATATTTAATCCTGTGGCTGTTGCAACTTCTTTTGCAAAATTATTGTACTGGTCAAACACCCATATTTTGCCCTCCGGTTTATCCATCCCTCCGGTCAAATTAGAATAAGCCGGGGTGTTTACCAATCCGTAATCATCATCCTCAAGATGAATCACCATGCTCTTTGATGCGGAAGAACCATCGGCAGCATAAAGTGTAAGGGCTACATTATAGTCTCCTTTTTCAGGATAAACACCGGTCACTTTTCCTCCTGTCCCTTTAGCTCCATTTCCTAAATCCCAAACTACTGTAACCGGGAAATTAGCAACAGTAGTGTTGGTGAATACTATTTCGTTCGCACTTTTGGCGGTGGGAGCCGATGTAAATGTTACATCCAGATCTTTCACCGAGTCGGGCGTACCTAACGAGTGTAAATTATCTTCCTGCGGATTGCATCCTACCCATACGAAAAGCGACAGCAAGATACCAAATCCATATTTTATTATTTTCTTCATATAATTGGCGTATTAAAATTAATTATAACCCGGATTTTGTTCTAACGCAAATTCCGTCCCTTTGGTTTTATCAATTTCCGATTGTGGAATGGGTAAATATTTAGAAGTCTCTTTCCAGGTACGCACGCTGTTGCTTTCCGTCAAATTTTCATTTAAAACAGAAGTGTCGCCCCAACGGACCAAATCCCAGAAACGCATTCCTTCACCTACAAACTCGCGGCGACGTTCCAGTTTGATATTCTCGGCAGTTGCCGGAACCGACTTGGCTGTGCCGAACGCGCGTGCCCGAACTTGATCCAGACAAGCCTGCGCGGTTACTCCGCCTACGGCAGCTTGTCCGTGAATGACAAGCATTTCGGCGTAATTAAGCAATGTTTCTGCAAAGCGAAAAACACGTAAATTATTGCAATAATTTAAGTCGGTATCACCTTGCGGATTGTATCCCACACGTGCGGCATACTTTGCCATAAACAGGCCCGTATCCTGAAAACGCTTTGTGTATTCAGCTTTCGACCAGTCGTTAATTGAGCCTTCACGGCGTTTGTCGCCATCTTCGTAAATAGCCCAGGTAGATGTTCGAACAGGGCCAAACCCCCACCCGCCTTTAAAATCACCGGTTTGATTACCGCCTTTCAATTCGGCTGGTGAAATAAATGCCGGCAAGTTGGTTCCATACCCTTGCCAACCGCTTGCCCATGTTTTTCCTTCGGGAAGTTGGTTGGTTTCAAAGATGGATTCTTCACAAAATTCATTTTGATCCAGCCACATATCGGCAAAATTATTGAATAGGTGATATTCGCCGCTGTTAATAATCTCAGCCATATCTTTGGTTACTTCAGCATAACGTTGCGTGTCTTTCTGATAAAGGACAACGCGGGCTTTGAGCATCAGGACAGCCGCCTTGTTTACTCTTCCTATGGATGCTTCAATGTTGTTCCCGCTTGCGTTTTTCTCCAGTTTCATCGGCAACCTGTCTTTCCCCTGATCCGTCTTTCCACACGCATAATCAATATCTTTCATAATGACTGCATAAATTTCATCGGCTTTCATCTGTTTAGTCATGTACGGAGGCGTAGTAAGCGGCTCTTCAAAATAAATAACATTCCCCCAGAATTTCCACAACCAATGCATATAATAAGCGCGCAGGAAGTGGGCTTCGGCTCTGTATTGTTCCACTTTTTCGGGTTTTACGTTAACGGCATTGTCACAGGCTTCCAGCGCATTATTGCATCGGGCCAGCCCGGAGTAGAAAATACTCCATAGCCCGTTCAATGTTTCCTGAGGCGTAGAGGTGAACAACGACAGCAGATAAAGTTGGTGCTGATCGCCGGCATCGCCGCCACCTTTGAAAATATCGTCGGACCGCAGGTCGGACATTAACGGGATACTGTTATAATTGTTATCGGCATAACTGTCGAATAACAAAATCTGATAGGCCGCAGCCAGGTTCGATAAGATAGCACCTTCCGTTGCCGGAGCGCCTGCTGCTTGTTTTTCAGTTGTGGCATTCGTCAGGAAATCTTCGCCACAAGCTGTAACCCCCATAAAGGTAAGCAAAAGGATAAAATATATAATCTTTTTCATCTGTTTATTTTTATAGAATTAGAACGATATGTTAGCACCTAACGAAATAGTACGGGATTGCGGATAAATGCCGCGATCTACTCCAATGGTAGTGTAACCGCCTGATGCGAGCTCAGGGTCAAATCCGTCGTAACCGGTGAATGTAAGCAGGTTTTCTGCAGCCACATACACTCTTAATCGCTGGATAGAGACTTTTTGCACCCACCGGGCAGGTAAAGTATATCCAAGTTGAGCGGTTTTAAGACGCAAGTATGATCCGTTTTTAATGTAAAGGTCAGATGAACGCCAGTTTCCATTAGGATTAGCAGCAGTCATACGGGGAATTCTATTGGAAGTTTCCTCCCCGTGCCAGCGTTCCAGAATCCACGACGGACGGTTCATGGCAGGTATATCGCCACGTTGCGCATAATCGAAAATATTGTTTCCAACGGTTCCCTGAAAGAACAAATTGAGGTCAAGCCCTTTCCATTCGGCACCGAGCGTAACCCCATACGTCCAATCGGGCATACCTTTTCCGATTTTTGTTTTATCGGCATCGCTGATAACTCCGTCGTTGTTGAGGTCAACGAATCTCACGTCTCCCGGTTTTGCCGAAGCTTGCAACTTTTGTCCGTCGGCACTCACGTAAGCGTCAATTTCAGCTTGATTCTGGAACAGTCCGTCTGTTTTAAATCCATAGAAATAGGGAAATACTTCGCCGTTCATACCTTTAACGTAAGAACCTACACCGGTGGCACCCATGCTTTCATAAATTTGTTCGCCGGTAGCGTTTCCGATGTTGATCAGCGTATTTTTGAGGTAAGACGCATTGGCAGAGATGGAGTATTTAAATTCGCCGATGGATTGCCTCCATCCGGCTTCAAATTCCAATCCCCAGTTTTCCATATCGCCCACGTTGGCGATGGGAGCACCAAGCCCCACATACGAAGGGATGGGTTGATACATCAACATGCCGATTGTCTTCTTTTTGAAATAATCAAATCCAAAAGTAAGTGCGTTGTTTAAAAAACGAGCTTCCAAACCGATATCAGTCTGTGCCGATTCTTCCCATTTCACATTTGGGTTGGGGATATAAGCAGGTGAGCTGCCGTACTGCATAATTCCGGAAACCTCTCCTATTTTGGTAGGATCGCCCTGGTTGACTTTATAGCCACCACCGAAATAATAATTCTGTCCGCCGTTCATTAACGAAGTGTAAAGGAATTGCCCAATCCGGTCGTTACCGTTTTTACCCCAGCTGAAGCGAAGTTTCAACGCGTCAAACCAGGCAGGCCTGTTTTTCATGAAGGCTTCATTGGTCACGTTCCACCCGGCTGAGAATGACGGAAATACGCCCCATTTGTTATTTGTTCCAAAATTAGAAGAACCGTCGCGTCGAAGCGTACCTTGCAGGATGTAACGTTCGTCGTAGTTGTAGTTTATCCTGCCAAAATAAGATGCGCCGGCAATAAAATTGTAACCTGCCGTTCCTCCCCACGTGCGCTCATCTTTGCGGTCAGCAATTGCAGAATTGATGTTCGCTTTCAACGGATCGGTTTCGAGCAGATCGAGATCGTTTCCGCCCAAACTCCGTTGAGAATATTTATTGGCCGATTGGCCGAGTACGGCAGAAAAATTATGAATATCGTTGAACGATTTTTCGTAAGTGAAATAATTTTCCACCTGCCAGCGATAACCCCTGTTCATCTCGCTTTGCACGGTGCTCACTTTGATGTCCTTCCCTTGAGTAGCCAGAAAATAAGGGAATTGATAACTATCGTATCCCCAGAACGCCAAATCAACTCCGTAGCTGCTTCTGAACTTCAATTCCGGCAAAATGGATATTTCCGCCCAAAACGAGCCTACTATTTTATCGGAGTTATTTTTCCCCGATGTCGGCTGATTCAGCATACCTACCGGATTGGCAATTTCCTGGAATCCCGCAGGGGGCAGGGAGAAAACTCTTCCGTCTTTTTGTACGGCGTACGGATGTGTTGCTAAAATATCGGCAGCGGTTGCTTCATCGGCATAAACCGGGACCATTGGTGCGAATGTAATGGCACTTCCTAAAATGGAACCATACTCCGAGTTGGTCTCAATACCGGAAGATTTGTCTCTTGAGTAGCCTACATTAGCGCTTAACACCACTTTATTAAGAAAAGAGCGGTTACGAGCTTCAAAAATGGTATGCGTAGAATTGGAACGAAGGCTCCAGCGTTTGTAGTTCGATTTATCGTAATTTCCACCTACAATACCGGCTTGATCAAAATAACCAAGCGACAGGAAAAACTGGGACTTTTCCGATCCGCCCGAAACACTCACCTGATGATTCTGAACGGGAGCGTTGTAGTAGAAGGTTTCATCCTGCCAATCGGTTCCCTTTCCGGCAGCCAAAACCTGTTCGTTAGAATATCGGGGTAGGTTTCCGTCGTTAATTTGAACCTCATTCATTATGATCATATAATCGTGAGCATCAAGCACCGATTTCTTTTTCCATGGATTTTGCCAACCATAGCTTACATCATAATTTACACTGGTTTTTCCGGCTTTACCGCTTTTTGTAGTTACCAAAACTACACCATTGGCTCCACGAGTACCGTAAATGGCGGCTGACGCGGCATCTTTCAGAATTTCTACCGATTGGATATCAACGGGGTTGAGGTAGCTGATTCCGCCGCCAACCTCCATCCCATCAACAATATAAAGCGGGTCGCTGTTATTGATGGTACCGATACCGCGAATCCTCACTTTCGAATCGGAACCCGGCTGGCCGGAACTTTGTGTAATCTGAACTCCCGATACTTTCCCTTTCAGGGCGTCTTCCACGCGTGAAGGTTTGTTTGTGTTCAGCTCGTCGGCCGTAACGCGGCTGATAGCTGCAGTGACCACGCTTTTCCTCTGAACGCCGTAACCAACAACCACCAGTTCATCAAGACTTTCCACCTCTTCGCTCATCTGCACGTTAAGGGAAGATTGATTGGTGATTGTAAACTCCTGATTTACATAACCGATATACGAGAAGCGAAGGACTGCCCCGCGGGGGACAGACAGCGTAAACTTCCCATCAATATCAGTTACAGTGCCAAGGGTTGTTCCGGGAACAGAAATGTTAGCGCCAATGATGGGGTCACCGTTAACATCGGTAACCACACCACTTACTTGTTGCTCTACCGGTTGGTTTTGCTGCGGTGAGACCGCTTCAGTTTTCAATTCAACCGCTTTGGGCTTGTACAAAATGTAAATCTTGTTGTCCACTACTTCGTAACTCAGGTTGCGAGGTGTCAGCAGTCGGTCGAGAACGTTGGATAACTCCATGTCTCGTGCGTCGATAGTAACAGCATCGTCCAGATTTACAACCTCTTTGCTATAAGCAAGTGTATAGCCGGATTGTTTAGCGACACTTTCGAGCGCGTATTTTAAACTCGCTCCATTCAAATTCAGATTCACTTTTTGTGCCATGCTAAATGTAAAGCTCAGCAGAAAAAGCGGCAATAAAAAAGCTACATACTTTTTTAATCGATCTCTTGTCATGGTTTCATTGTAATTAAGTTTGACTTATAATAATTAATTTCTCTCTATAAAAGCTTTATTTTCAACTAACTGGGGTTATCAATTTGGAGAAGGGGATCCGCATGCAAATATGGCCAAGGCAAAATGAAGTATCCAATAAGTTTACACATTCAACGTAACGCTTTCTATATTGACACGCCGGGAGGAGAAAAGAATGAGTGAAGGGTGTGTTAATTTTATGTTATTTCAAACATTTTACGTTAATTGTATCGTTTACCTCAACAAATTTAACGGGAGCAATCTTCTCCAATTCACTCAGGATGTAGTTTAGCGATTTGTCTTCCGACAATAGATTAAAGGAGTAGGCTAACGCTTTATTATCGATCACTTTGAACGGTATATTGAATTTCCGGTCTAGAATCTCCAGGGTCTCCCGCAAAGGAGTATCGTTGAGCCTGATATAATTGGATTTCCACAACGACTCTTCACCGGAATTGCGGACATTCACGAGGTATAATTGTTTGTTGTCCGTATTATATATAAATTTTTGTCCGGGGTTCAATCTGTATTCGTTATTGCGGGCGGCAAAGAGTATTTCACCTTCATCCAGCACTACACGGATCTCCTTGTTATCTTTATACGCATTCACATTGAAAGAGGTCCCCAGCACTTTTACCGATGTTTCGCCGGTATTGACGATAAACGGGCGTTTCTTGTTGGATGCCACCTGGAAATAGGCTTCCCCTTCCAGAAAAATCTCGCGGTTAAGCAATGCAAATTTTTCGGGATAACGGAGCCGGGTATCGGAATTCAGATAAGCACGGCTTCCGTCTTGAAAAAGGATTTGCATTTTTTCGCCTTTGGGCACGTAAATTTCGGAGTATCTACTGTTCCCGAATAAGTCGTACCGGTTACTCAATTGCACCATGAATCCGGTTATCAGGATGAGCGGAAGCAGGACTGCTGCCACGCTCAATGCCAAACGGATTGTTTTTTTACGAACAATCTGCCGGTTGATTTTGGAAAGGAGAACATCGGAGCGATACGGTGAAATAGTGTTTTGGAAATCCTCCGGCTCCTCCTCCATCAAAAAAGCGTCCTTATCCAGCATGTCCGACAGGTATTGCTGTCCCTCGACCGACGACGAGAACCAATCGGCAACTTCACGGGCGTTTTCTTTGGTTGAAGTGCCGGAAATAACCTTTTCGATTGTCTTTTTGTCGAGTATATGCATAAATTAAGTTGACTTTTGTTTATTATAGACACGTAAATATAGGAAGAGAATGAGTTGAGTTATTCAATTTCCTGAAAATAATTACGAAGAATTTTTATGGATTCCTGATAATGAGACTTAACGGTATGAATAGAGATTCCCATGCGATCGGCAATTTCCAGGTTGCTAAGCCTGGCTTCCAATTTTAATTTACAAATCTCACGCTTCTGCGGAGGAAGTTTATCAATTCCTTTGTACAGGAAATCGTGCAATTCCCGTTCTTCAAGCTTTTCTTCAAAGTCCTCTTCTTTCGCAATTTCGGTTTGAGCGTTCATATAACTCAACGAGATAGATTCGCGGTTATTCCGGAACTGATTCAGGATGTAGTTTTTGATCATGGTATAAAGGTAATTCTTAAGATTTATCTCTATCTCAATGTTTTGAGTCGTTTCCCACAATTTCACGAAGATATGCTGAACGGCGTCTTCCGCCAGTTGCGTATCCTTCAGGTATTTGAGTGCCAGCGAATACAAATACCGGTGATACTTTTGATATATCACGGCAAAAGCCTCCTTGTCTCTTTTTTTTATCAGGAGAAACAGGGCATGATCTTCATTTCTAACGTAGTCCGGAAATTTTTTCCCCATATCGCAAACATTCTTCCGCTACCGGTCAGAACATCTTAACAATCCGTCGGATTCCATTCACCAAGACATCCACCTCTTCCCGGGTGTTATACATCGCAAACGATGCCCGGACAGTCCCCTCAATACCCAACCGGCGCATCAGCGGTTCGGCACAATGATGGCCTGTACGAACGGCAACCCCCATCGTGTCGAGCAACACACCCATATCATAATGATGGATCCCGTCCACAAGGAAGGAGATTACGCTGCATTTATTTTTAGATGTTCCGTATATTTTAAGTTTATCCACAGACAACAGTTGTTCTGTAGCGTATGTGAGCAGGTCATGTTCGTGCTCAGCAATATTTCCTATGCCGATATTGGATACATAATTCAACGCCGTGGCCAGTGCCGCGGAGCCCACATAATCGGGAGTGCCGGCTTCGAACTTGAACGGTAAACCGGCAAAAGTGGTTTTTTCGAATGATACGGTGGCGATCATCTCACCCCCGCCCTGATAAGGAGGAAGTTTTTCGAGCCACTTTTCTTTTCCGTACAATACTCCCATTCCCGTCGGCCCGTAAATCTTATGTGACGAAAATACGAGAAAATCACAATCCATCCGTTGAACATCTACCGGGATATGCTGAACCGATTGTGCCGCATCAACCAAAACAGGGATATCGTACCGATGGGCAATTTCAATGATTTTTTCAATCGGGGTTATCGTGCCGAGAACATTGGAAACATGAGTGATCGAGATCAGCTTCGTGCGTGAAGAGATTAACTTTTCAAGCTCTTCCAAAAGAATTTCCCCATCGTCCGAGATTGGCAAAACCCTCAGCTTAATTCCCGAAATCGTTTCCTGTAACTGCCAGGGAACAATGTTGGAGTGATGCTCCATAGCCGAAACAATAACCTCGTCACCGGGTTTGCAGAACTCACGGCAGAATGAAGAGGCAATCAGGTTAACAGCCTCCGTGGTGCCGCGTGTGAAAACAACCTCGTTTGCAGAAGCAGCGCCTATAAACTCCTGCACCGTCTTTCTCGATGCTTCGTGTTCGAAGGTAGCTGCCTGGCTCAGGAAGTGTGCTCCGCGATGCACGTTGGCATTTACGGAACAATACATTTCCCGGATTTTATCTATCACGCACCCGGGTTTTTGTGTTGTAGCGCCATTATCGAGATAAACAAGCGGCTTATCGTGTACCCGGCGTGACAGGATAGGGAAATCGGCGCGTATGTCTGCTACATTAATCATTTGCAAACGTTGCAATTGCCACAACGAATAAGTTCTCCCCTGAACCGCTTATTGATCAGCTGTACAAGCCTGTCCCGAAGCGTATCGATACGGATCAGGTCAACCACATCCTGCGTAAATGCCACCATCAGGAGCATACGGGCTTCCTCTTTAGGGATTCCGCGGGCTTGCAGGTAAAACATGGCATCCTCATCGAGCTGTCCGGTTGTTAAACCGTGCGAGCACTTTACATCATCGGCATAAATTTCGAGTTGCGGCTTCGAGAACATCCTGGCCTCTTCCGACACACAAAGATTCTTGTTGTTCTGGTATGCCAGCGTCTTCTGGGCATCTTTTTCAACCAGTATTCTTCCGCAGAAAACACCGGTTGCACTGTCCTGCAGCGAATATTTAAACAGCTCGTTGCTCAGGCAGTTGGGAACGGAGTGATCGAGAAACGCAAAATTATCAACATGCTGCTCTTTGTCGCAGATAGCCAGGCCGCCGATATGTGCTTCGGCGTGTTCTCCCAGTAAACGGAAGCGATAATTGTTGCGTGTAAATCCATTGTGCAACGTTATACCCGAGACGGTGACATTTGAGTTTTCTTTCTGTTCGGAGTAAACGTTGTTCAGTTTCTTTACCTTTTCCGAATTCTCTTCCAGTTCGTAAAAATCCACCTGGGCGCCTCTATCGGCAACAACCTCAACCACCTGCGTTACTACGAACTGCACATCATCTACCGTATGATCGCAGACAAGCAGCTTAACCTGCGCATTTTTTTCCGCAACAATAAGAATGCGCCTGTTCACATTCAAGTCAACGCCACCCCGGAGAATATTGATTAACTGCAACGGTTTTTCGAGGATCACGTTTTCGGGAACATAGATTACAAAACCATCCTGGGCAAACATCGTGTTGTAAGCCACAACGCCATTGCCATTGCCGGAATAATCGGCAATTTTCGCGTAACAGCTGTTGAAGGCCCCGGGATGAGTTTCCGAAAACTCCTGTAAGCTCCCTGCAAAAACCCCTTCGGGTAAAGGTCCCTGACGACGCCCGTTGGTATAGAACCGGTCGTTTATCAAAAAATAGACATTGGTGTTGAGGTTAGGAACGTCACATTTAAATGCTTCGTACGGATCAACAGGAACAGGGATGTTCCGCAGGTTCAACCCTAAATCGCCATCGAATACGCGGGAAACATCCGTGTGTTTATAATCTTCTAATTTTGAAGTGGGAAAGCCCGATTTATTGAACGCCTCAAAAGCGGCTTCACGATGACGATTTAGTCCGGCAACGGAATTCGCATCGATCTCGCTTCTGTAATCGTTGAATAAATCGATATATTGTTGTTCAATCATTTTTTTATTACGAGATTACGAGTTACGGGTTTACGAGCCAGTCATATCCTTTTTCTTCGAGTTCGAGAGCCAGATCGGGGCCTCCGGTTTTGATGATTCTTCCGTCGTAAAGAACGTGAACCACGTCGGGTTCAATATAATCGAGAAGGCGCTGATAGTGTGTAATAACGATAGCCGCTTTTTCGGGACTGTGCAAAGCATTCACCCCGGCTGCGACAATTCGCAACGCATCAATATCCAATCCCGAATCGGTTTCGTCAAGTATCGCCAAAGCAGGATCGAGCATGGCCATCTGAAAAATTTCGTTTCTCTTCTTTTCTCCTCCCGAGAACCCCTCGTTCACCGAACGGCTTACCAGTTGGCTGTCAATCCCCAGCAATTCGCGCTTGTCGCGCATCAGTTTCAAGAAGTTGGATGCCGATATTTGTTCTTCACCCCTGTATTTACGTTGTTCATTTAACGCGGCACGCATAAAATTAACCATGCTCACGCCGGGAATTTCAATGGGATACTGAAAACTGAGAAAAATCCCTTCCCTGGCACGATCGGCAGGTTCCATGTCCAGCAACTCTTTTTCTTTGAAGAGTATGCTACCGCGTGTCACTTCATATTTTGGATTTCCGGTAAGAACAGAAGCCAATGTACTTTTCCCCGATCCGTTGGGGCCCATAATAGCGTGAATCTCACCTTCATTTACTTCCAGATTAATACCTTTCAGAATTTCTTTATTTTCTACTATTGCATGTAGATTCTTGATCTTTAATAAATTAGCCATATATAAATCATTAAAAAACGGCTACAACCTGTTGTGCCGCCTGCCTATTCCTAGAAACTGTTTTGGCGATAATAGCGGGCTATCATCGTAAGAAATTTGAACAGTTTCTGAGTGAATAACAATTTTTAAACACAATTGTTTTCTGTAATAATGGAGTCGGCCTCTTTTATTTTTTTGAAAAGCTCTGAAGCAAAAACAAATTCGTTCAGTTTTTCATTTTTGGCGTCCATTATTTTGTCTTTCGATCCTTGCCATTCCAATACGCCTTCATTCAAAAAGATAATGTTGTCGCCGATATTCATTACCGAGTTCATGTCGTGCGAAACAACGATGGATGTTATCCCGAAATCGTCCGTTATATCCGAAATCAGCTCATCGATGAGTTGCGCCGTCTTCGGGTCGAGGCCCGAGTTCGGCTCATCGCAAAACAGGTATTTGGGATTCAATGCAATGGCACGGGCAATGGCCGCCCGTTTCATCATACCGCCCGATATTTCGGATGGATAAAGATCGGCAGCATGCGAAAGATTTACCCTTTCGAGACAGAATTCGGCACGTTTCTTTCTTTCGCGCACATTCATCCGGGAGAACATATCCAACGGGAACATCACATTTTCGAGCACCGTTTTTGAGTCGAACAAGGCCGATCCCTGAAACAACATGCCCATATCTCGGCGCAAACGTTTCACTTCCCTGGCCCTCATCTCCATAATATTGCGCCCGTTATACCTGATCTCCCCCGAAGTGGGATGTATTAATCCGATAAGGCATTTCAGGAAAACAGTTTTGCCCGAACCGCTCTTTCCAATGATCATGTTTACCGCCCCTTTTTTAAAGGAAGTCGTAATGTCGTCGAGAACGATCCTGCCTTCGAATTCTTTTACTAAATTCCTTACCTGTATCATATATTTTATCCCATAACCAATTGAGTGAACACCAAATCGGCTGCTAATATTAAAATATTGTTGATAACGACGGAGTCGGTGCTTGCCTTTCCCACCTCAAGCGATCCGCCCTTAACGTGATAACCAAAATATGCGGAAACCGAAGCGATTATAAAGCCGTAAATCATCGATTTCAGGATGGAAGTCCAGACAAAGCTCTCCCGGAAGAAAAACTGAATACCGTAAATATAGGTAGAAACCGGGGGAGTACCCGTAAAAAGACATATGATGTATCCGCCAAACATACCCAGAAACATACTCAATGCCACCAAAACGGGCATAAAAAATACAAATGCCGACACTTTAGGCATAATCAGGTAATTAGCAGAATTTATACCCATAATTTCCAACGCATCAATCTGTTCGGTAACACGCATAGTGCCAATTTCCGAAGCAATGTTGGAACCCACCTTGCCCGACAAGATCAAACACATGATGGTGGATGAAAATTCCAGAAGAATGATTTCGCGCGAAACCACTCCAACCGTAAAGCGGGGCAATAAAGGAGAGGCCACGTTTATGGCAATCTGCATAACAATAACCGCTCCGATAAAGAAGGAGATGATGATGACAAGCCAGATGGAGTTAACTCCCAGCTTATAAACTTCCTTCGAGAACTCTTTAAAGAATTCCCTGACCCGGTCGGGCGGAGCCATCACTCTTCTCATTAGCTCGACATATTCGCCGATGCTCTCTAAAGAACTTATTATGCTCATTTAATCGGAAATTAACGTGCACAAAGATAGGCAATGTTTTTTATTTTGATGATTTACGGGGCAAAACTATTGGCGAAAATAATTGTATTATCTTTGTAAAATGTACGAATACAACGATAAAGAGCTTGGGAAAATAATAGTAAAACCCAACATCCGGGCAAAAAGAATCATCGCACGAAGAAAAGACGGACACATTCATTTGACTGTGCCGTCCGGATTTAAAATGAAAAAATTACCGTTCGTTTTGGATGATCTGCGTCATCGTTTAATGAAAATAAGTGCTGATGAAGATCAGTTGATTACGGAAGATTCCATTTTAGAGACGTTTTCTTTTACGGCAAGGCTATCGAGGACCCATCTGGTGGAAAGCGTAAAAATGAGGCTAAAAGGCGGCGATTTAACCGTTTTTATTCCTGTGAATTTTGATTTGGAGGATTCCGCTTCCCAGCATATTGTCAAGGAGATGATCAGGCAAGCTTTGCGCTACGAAGCCATGAGGATATTACCGGAAAAAACAGTTGCATTTGCACAAAAACTCAACCTGCAGGTAAACGGTGTAAAGATCAACAAAAGCGTATCGCGCTGGGGAAGTTGTTCTCGCGCAAAAAACATCAATTTTTCTTATTATACGTTGCTGCTTTCCGAAAAACAGATCGATTATATCGTCCTTCACGAACTGGCACATACGGTTGAACTGAATCACAGTGAAAGATTCTGGAAACTGCTCAATAGTTTCTGCGGGGAAGACGCCAAAACTGTCAGCCGCTCGCTCAGGAACCAGAAGTCAATGGCCTATGAACTGTTGAAGCCCTGATTTGTAAAATTTATAAATCTTTCAGCATTACATTGCTTGAAGATTCGTAAACAGACATTCGTGTATCCATCAAGGCATTCCAATGCCGTGCAAAATCACCTTCAACATCTATCAGAAAATCTTCGGAACCCTCTTTATCTATCTGCTCTATCAGGTCATTAACCGTCAGCAAATTAATATCCAAAGCGGGTTGGTATGCCATAATGCGGTCATCCTTGGGTGTGGGGGTCGGTAAAATGATCTGAAGCTTGTGAAGTTCATCAATAATATCGTTTGTCAACTTAATAGGTATCTTACATTTCATCGAAATCTGATCGGCAGTGAATGGAGGTTCACCGTCTGCAAATCGCTTTACAATCACCGATGCGATCATAATGGTAAAGAAATCCCGGAAGCGGCGGCTGATATTTTTAGTCTCCTTGTCGAAAGAGAATTTCCGGACATTTTGAATCGAAAAAGATAACTCGGCACCTATCAGCACAATAAACCAGGACATTTGTACCCATAAAAGCAACAGCGGTATGGCGGCAAAAGCTCCGTAAATGGCATTGTACTTCGCTATCCACAACTGACCGGTTAAATAGATCATCTGAAAGAGCTGGATGGCGATGCCGCCAACAATCCCCCCGATCAATGCACTCGTCCATTTCACCCTCATGTTCGGCATAAACCGGTACAAAAGCGTTAAGGTGATGATCATTACTAAAAACGGAAGGATATTCAACACCTGGGTTACTACAGGGTCGAGGATATAGCTGAACTTATCAAACGGTCCCGTAGAGGCCTGTATAAGGGCTGTCAGGCTGTAATTCAATACGGCAAAAACAGGCAGCAGCAGGATGAGAGCGAAATAGTCCACCGCCCTTCGTTGTAAGGATCGCCCTTTTTTCACGCCCCAAATACGGTTAAAGCTGTTTTCAATATCGGTAAACAGCAAAACAACGGTGTATAACAGTAAAAATATCCCGACTCCGGCAAAAACTCCTCCCTGGGCATGCCTCAACGAATTATTGACAAATTTGATGAGCGTCTCCATCGTAAATGAAGTTCCCGTAATGGAAAGGTCTTCATCCGGCGGCGAGTCCGGCGTTTGCACCGTACTCAGGATGCTTATCTCCTGATTGGGGTTTATTGATTTCGACACATCGATAATGGTATCGGTAATTATTTTGGATTCCGGCAAAGCAGCCACCACCTCCTTCTCGCTGTTGTTGAAAAAGCTGAAGATCTGACTTTCCAGTATTTTCTCGAAACCGAAACCGCGGGCAATAGCAAACAAAACCGCAAGCATGGGAACAAGCGACAGGATTGTACGATAGGTTAACGAGCGGGAACTGGCACCGAGGTTTTGCTCCTGCACACCTCTGACGGTGAGCATGATGACCTTAAGAATATTGTGTGAAACATTCTTTTTATTGGAGAAATTTTCGGGATTCAGCCGCCAGATATCGTAGGAAAGAAAGTGAACCCACTCTTTTATTTTAAGCCTGATTCTTTCCAACAACCCCGGTTTATCTTCCTCCTCTTGTTTTGAAATCCTTTTTTTCCTCTTCAACATACGGTCAAAATAAAAAAGCAGCTGGCCTGTAAGCCGGGTTCTGTATCCCGACAAGTCGGGATGTTTGTCATTTATCTACGAAACGATGTCGCCACCGCTCTTTAGCGACCTACCCCTCGGCATCGGGCGAGCAACCCTACATATCCGATATACATGGTCTTACAACCCATAAGACGTACGGCACACCATGTTGCCATGGCACCCGGTAAGCTCTTACCTTACCTTTTCACCCTTGCATCGTGATCTCTCGAGAAAACGAAGCGGTTATTTTCTGTTACGCTACTCTGCCCTCGCGGACAGCTTCCCGTTAGGAAGTATGGCGCTCTACGTTGCCCGGACTTTCCTCCCCGGCGATAAACACCGGAACGACAAACCGGCCTGCTGCGATTACAAAAGTAATAATAAGTAATGAGTTTTTGCTGTTTTTGTCTTTTGTCTTTTGTCTTTTGTCTTTGTTCTTTGTTCTTTGTTCTTTGTTCTTATTAAACCGTATATCGTGAAAACTTGTACATAAACGACTCATAATACGTTTTTGATACCGGAATATCGGGTGTATTTTCCGCATCAAGCTCAAGCACAATCCCGCCTTTCACCTTTTTGAGTATCTTCACCTTGTCCATATTCACAATGTAGGAACGATGGCAACGCACCAACGGAGTATCCTTCGTCAGGTTCTCCTCCATCCATTTCAGCGAATTGCGGAGCAAAAAGTGGGATTGTCTGGATTTATTCAGGTAATAGATGGTAGCGTAATTATCGGCAGACTCTATATAGAGCAGGTTCTCCAGTGTGATTGAAATCTTCAGGTCACCTTTTTCATCCGGAAACGCCACCAGGGTTCTTGCATGCACGTCTAAAGCTTTTTCTTGCTCCATGTTTGCCAAAAGCACGCTTTTCTCCTTCCACGAGAAATAAAGCCACGAAATAGCATAGGGCAACAATAACACCAGGGCCGTATTGAATAGACTCTGGCGAAAGATTTCGGAGACATCCCTCCCGACCCCGCCTTTGGGAAAGAATTTTGCGAACAAGGTATAAAATATCGACATTGATACCACTTCGCACAGGATCCACAAGGCGTATTGCCAGTACAAGACATCCCGTCTTTTCGAATAGGCCATAAGGATCATCCGGCTGATTACCACCACCAGCATACCGGTAAGGATGATCAGGCTCGAGAAAGCAAAATACCTGATATCCGAAATACCGGGGTACCAGTCACGGGAACCGAACGGTTGGAAAAGATTGATAAACAATAAGGCAAAAAGAGCCGTAAAAAGGATCGTTTTTACATTGTTTTTCTTTTCATACAAATATGCAGGGATCTTTTCGTCCATTGTAGAATGAATTATAGGCCATCCGGTACAAATATAATGAAAGCCGGACGCAGAGACAAGCTTGCTCGATCTATGCTGAGGCGCATCTTATATTATACAAAAGTAAATTTTTATTGAAGACTTACCAAAATAATCGGAATTTACCGATCACTTTTTCACCCCTGCATAACCGATTTCACCCCATATATGGTTTTCCGTCCCATTTTTGCGGCACCTTTCCCTTTCATTTGCACACGAGAGAAAAAGGCTGTTCTTTTGTCGAAAACCGTCGAAAAGATAGAATGAATTACAACGAACGATACATCGAACTGAACAGTTGCTTCAGGCAAGGAGAGGGCTGCCACTTAGACGAAACAGGCATCGACATCCGTTTTTTCCGTTTCCACAGCCTTTCAAGCGACGGAAGGGGCGGCACACTGAATAACGCCGACAATAATATATCCGAAAATTTTTCGTTTGAATATCCCGTATTCACTCCTTCGGGCAAACCTAAGCAAGAGGAAGCCATCCTGCTTTTGCACGGCTTGAATGAGCGGAACTGGAACAAATACCTCACCTGGGCCGAGTTCCTGAGCAACAATACCGGAAAACCGGTCATCCTTTTCCCCATTGCTTTCCACATAAACCGGGCACCCGTAACATGGTCGAATCCCCGCAGCCTGATTAGCTTGCTGAACTTCCGGAAAGAGAAATATACCGGCGATCGCACCATCAGCTATGCCAACGTTGCGTTGAGTGAGCGCATCAGCCAGAATCCGGAGCGGTTTTACCTGTCGGGAAGGCAAACCTGGGCAGATTTAACCGTATTGTTCGAAGAGATAAAAACCGGCCGTCATCCCCTTTTCAAGGAAGGCACAAATATTGATATTTTCGCCTACTCCATCGGCGCCTTTTTGTCGCAGGTGGCGCTTATGGCCAACCAGAAAGGCCTTTTTTCGGACTCCCGTCTCTTTATGTTCTGCGGCGGGAGCATCTTCCGCTCCATGTCCGGAATTTCCAGGAGCATACTGGATAAACCCGCTTTTGAGGAACTCCAACAGTATTACATCTATATTTTTGGAAACGAAGCCTGGCCTGTATGGGAGCGCGACAATGCCTTCAATGCTTTCCTTCAGATGATCTCACCCGAAAGATTCCGCTCCGAGCGTGAAAAATTCTTTACACGCTTAAAAGAGAAGATCAGGGGAATTGCCCTGTCAAACGACCTTGTGATCCCTTATCACGGGGTATTGGAAGCATTGGGCAGGAAAACCGCGGAGTCGGCCATCCAATTGCTTGATTTTCCATTCCCTTATACGCACGAAAACCCGTTTCCGCACAATTCAAAAGACACCACATCTGTGAACAATGCTTTCACCCATGTTTTTTCCCGGGCAGCCGAGTTCCTGGTTGTTAAATAAGGATCTATTGATCGGATTTTAATATTTTTTTTGTATTTTTGAACTCAAAACTTCAATTTGTGTTTTATCACAGTGATGGACAAAACAGCTGAAAAGAGGACTGAATTCGAAAATATTTACGTTGCCCATTATTCGAGGATGAAACGTTTTGCACAAGAATACGTTATTCGGGAGGAGGATGCGGAAAATATTGTGCAGGATGTATTTCTCGATTTATGGGAACAAAACCTCCTTTTGTTATCACACACCAACCTTTTTGCATATTTATTCACAGCGGTTAAAAACAGGTGTATCGACTTTTTAAGGCACAAAACAATAGTACAAAAAACCACGGACAAATTGCAGGACGACTACATGAAAGCCCTGCAAATAAAATTTCAATCATTAGAGGCTTTCGATGAGCAACTATTTTCTGAACCCGATATTGAAACGGTCATTCAAAATGCTATTGAAAGCCTGCCCCAAAAATGCCGCGAGATTTTTATTTTAAATAAAATTGAAGGGAAAAAACAAAAAATTATCGCACAGGAACTGAATATCTCCATAAACACCGTAGAAAGCCAAATGGCGATAGCTTATAAAAAGCTAAAAGAAGTGTTAAAAGACCACGTTCCGCTCCTTATCTTTCTATTTATCTGATTTTATCAATGGATTTATCTTGCTTTTCCTTTGTATTCGCTTATCGGAAATACTCATGATCATGTGAAGCTATTTAGTTGTGCTTATAAAAAAAGATTTATATCTTTGTCACTCCGACAAACAGAAAGGAAGAAATTTAGTATGAAGACAATAGAGATTAAAACAAAGGAGCAGGAATTGATCCGGGAAATAAATAGTGATGCCAATTTACTTGAATCGGCTTTAAAGTACGTCCGTAAATTAAAGAAATCCCAACTAAAATATCCTTGCCAATATTCTGTAGATGAATTAAAGATAAGATTAAAAGAAGGACGTAAAGCAGCAAAAGCGGGTATTTATAAGACTCAATCAGAAATGAGGAGCAAACATCCATTATGAAAATTCTTTGGTTAGAGTTAGCGGAAGAGGATCTCGACTCCATTTATCGGTTTTATGCAGAAAAGAATAGCGGAAATTTCGCAAGTAGAATATACAATCAAATATTGGATGCGGCCGATGCTCTGATTCATTTCCCTCAAATGGGGCCAATAGAATGGAATTTATCTGAAAAGGGAGAAGAATATCGTTCACTATTGGTCAGAAAATATTTTAAAATTATCTATTTCATAGAGGACGATTACATTTACATCGCCGCCGTATGGGATTGTCGGCAAAACCCATATTCAAATATTAACAAGGTTAAATAAATCCGGCGTTTGTTCAGAACCTGTCAAAACGCTATTGAAAGCCTGCCCCAAAAATGCCGCGAGATTTTTATTTTAAATAAAATTGAAGGGAAAAAACAAAAAATTATCGCACAGGAACTGAATATCTCCATAAACACCGTAGAAAGCCAAATGGCGATAGCTTATAAAAAGCTAAAAGAAGTGTTAAAAGACCACGTTCCGCTCCTTATCTTTCTATTTATTTAATTTTTCTTAGTGGTTTTTTCACGTTCGAGCGTTAATTAATAAAGTAGATAAAGAATGGAGGGAAAACTCGCTAAATATTTCTCAGGCGAACCGGGGCAATCCGATACATCGGAGTTGCTCGATCAATTGAAAACAGATCAACAGTTGCGGGAAGAGTTTATACGTTTACAAAATGTACATGCGCTTACTCATTTATCTAAATTATCAAAAAATGAATCGGAAGGCAGGAGAAGCTTTCAGGTATTCATGCAGCAGATAAAAGCAAAAAAGCAGCAGAAGGCTGTTCGTCTTGTCATGCAATATGCAGCAACAGCACTGGTGCTTATTGCCTCCACTTTTTTCACCACTAAACATTTTCTCGGCGATGCCGGCAGCAACAAGGCTATGAACACATTAGTCGTTCCTGCCGGACAACGGGCACAATTAACGTTGCAAGACGGCACTTCCGTGTGGCTGAATGCACAATCCACACTCACTTATCCCGCCCATTTTTCGGGGAAAACGCGCCGGGTAACTGTTTCCGGAGAAGCTTACTTTGATGTGGCAAAGAATCAAAAAAAGCCTTTTATTGTTTCTACGCAAAATATGGAGATGAAAGTGCTGGGAACTCAATTCAACGTATATAGCTACCCCGGAACAGGCTACATCAAAACCGACCTGTTGGAAGGCTCACTCATGGTTTATGACAGGCAGTCACCGCAATCAAGCGTTGCACTGAAACCCAACGAACAGATTATCGTGAAAGACGGAAAAATGGTGGTCGGAAAAATTCAGGATTCCGATTATTTCCTTTGGAAAGACGGGATTTACGCCTTTGAAAATGAGCGATTACTGGACATTATCGAAAAACTTCAACTTTACTACGATGTAAACATTATTGTCAAAGACTCCGAAATATTCAATGTCTGTTATACCGGAAAATTCCGCCAACGCGATGGAATTGATGAAATCCTGAGAATAATTCAAAAGATACAAAAGTTCAATATCAAAAAAAACACCGAAGCAAATACGATAACATTAACAAAATAAAAAAACATATCCGCCTATGAGAAAGAACGTAAAGTAAAAAAAGCGATAAGTGCGCCAACACCTATCGCTAAAATAAAGCAAACACTAAGACATCAATTCTAAGTTATTCACTTTAAACACACAAATGTATGAAAATAAACACTTCATCAAATCACTTTTTAATAAAAAAAAGTAACTTTAAAGGTTTATTCAACATCATGAGAATCTGCTTATTTCTATTGTTTGCCTTCGCATTTCAGATGATGGCAACAAATACAAATGCACAGGATGCGGTTATTGAACTGAAATCTAACTCTGTAACCGTTAGTCAGCTGATCAATGAAATTGAGAAACAGACGGACTATTTAGTGGTTTACAGCAACCGGGAAGTAAATACCTCGCGCACGGTAAGCCTAAAGAATAAATCCGGTAAAGTTTCGGAATACCTGAACCAAACTTTCAACGGCACAGATATCGGTTATGATTTTGAGAATAATTATATTGTTCTTTCAAAAAAGGCCCAACAAACCGCAAGCACAATTACTAATTTGGTGCAAACCCTTCAACAGCAAGAAAAAACCATCTTAGGCACAATCCGGGATCAGGAAGGTGAACTGATCATAGGTGCTACCATCGTGGAAAAGGGAAATCCTTCTCATGGTACGGTCACAGATATTGACGGAAACTTTATACTTACAAACATTCCGGGAAATGCCACTCTCCAGATCAGTTTTGTCGGAATGAAGACTCAGGAAGTACAGCTGAACGGAAGAACAACCGTCAATATTGTCATGGATCCGGATGTAGAACTACTGGAAGAAATTGTGGTGGTAGGATACAGTACCAGATCAAGGGAAAAACTGATCAGTTCCGTATCGACCATCAGCAACACAGAGCTGGCTAAATCGACCACCCCCAACCTGGAAAATGCACTGGTGGGTCGTGCAACAGGCGTCTTTTCGCGTCAGTCGAGCGGAGAGCCGGGATCGGATGCGGCAAATCTGCAAATTCGGGGCTTTGGATCCGCATTGGTTGTGGTAGACGGTATTCCCGGAAGGAATTACAGTCAGATAGACCCTTCCGAGGTAGAATCCATTTCCATATTGAAAGATGCTTCGGCTGCGGCAGTGTACGGCATGCAGGGAGCAAATGGCGTAATCCTGGTTACGACAAAAAGAGGAGCCAAAAAGAAAGCAACCGACATCGATATCAGCACCCGTTTTGGACAACAGATACCCCACAACTACCCCAATGTGGCTAACGCCACGTTGTGGCAAACATTGGTAAATGAATACAATGCAAACATGAAGTTGATCAACAACAGAAATGCAGTCATTACCGAAAATGATAGGGTTATCCGTCAGTACGACAACGAAACAAACTGGTATCGGGAAATGATCCGAAATGCTCCGATCTCACAATCGAATATAAACTTATCGGGGGGTACGGAAAATGTGGCCTACTTCGTTTCCGCCGGATTTCTCCATCAGGAAGGTATTTGGGCGACTAATTCCACCACAAAGAACAGGATGAACCTTAGGAGCAATCTCGATGTGGATGTGACAAATAATCTGAGCCTGGCCATTGGGATAGGTGCTTTTCTGGATAATCTGGACTATCCGGGGAGAAGTGCCATGGAAATTGCAAGAAGCTTAAAAAACACGGCGCCCAACATTCCGGTACGATGGAAAGAATATCCCGATTTCTACGCGTTTGGCGGTGAAGGGACTGACAATCCAATGGCACTTGCCGACCGGAATGCCTCAGGGTACTATACCGACAGAACTAAGAACCTGAATGTCGATTTCTCGGTGAAATACAGCGTCCCCTTTATCGAAGGCCTTTCACTGAAAGCGAATGTAGGCTATACAACCGAGGATATATGGAACAAAAACTGGTATAAAAATATTGTGTACGCAGGTTACAGAGCCGATGCCGATGAATATTACCAGAGTGCCTCCGCATCCAATACAAATAAAGCCAACCTTACTTTGTCCGATGGCACAAATTGGGCTTTTACCGGTCAGGGATTTATCAATTATTTAAATTCATTCGGTAATCACAACCTTAACTCCGGGTTGGTCTTTGAATTGACGCAATCACAAAACAGGTCAACGGTCACCTCAAGAAGTGAATTCCCTTCCACGATACTGGATATGCTGGCGGGAGGATTAACCAACAAACAGGTATCGAACGGCGAATCACTGAGAGAATACCGGGCAGCATCGATAATTGGCCGGTTCTCGTATGACTACTCATCCAAATATTTTCTCGACTTTAATTTCAGATACGACGGAGCCCAATATTTTGCCGACAAATGGGGCTTTTTTCCCTCTGCTTCCATAGGATGGATGTTGACAAAAGAAGAGTTTATGTCGTCACTGGCACCGGTAGTCAATGAATTAAAGCTGAGGGCTTCGTGGGGCAAACTGGGTGATTTGTCTGCTGCAAAGAATTATTACAACTCACTTGAACAATACTATTTCCAAAGCGGATACAGGTATCCGGGCGAAACCATTGAATTCGGCGATCGCACCATCTATGGACTGACTCCCACCATCAATGCCAATCCAGATTTTACCTGGTCTACATCCACCATGTACAATGCAGGTGTCGACTTCAAATTGTGGAACGGCTTGCTAAGCGGCTCTGCCGAATACTTCCGGCGCAGCAGGGCAGGACTCCCTGCTCAAAAAGCAAATGACAATGCGGGTATACTGGCTACATGGTATAATCTCAATAATGACAATACACGCGGATTTGAGATATCACTCAACCACAGGCATACGGTAAATGATTTCACTTATTCGGTAGGAGGAAACATCTCCTGGGCCAGAACTCAAAATGGATATCTGGAACATGGTAAATTCACCAGCGGATATGACCAGTGGAAATGGTACAATGGCAACCGATGGAACAATGTCAGGTGGGGATTGAATCAGATTGGACATTACCAGTCTTACGAGGAAATATTAAATGCACCCATGCATCAAAATTCAAACAACAATTCCGTCATTCTGCCGGGGGATCTCAAATATGAAGATTGGAACAATGACGGCTACATTGACGAATACGATATGCGCCCGATAGCCCGCACAGCTTATCCTGAACTGGTATTTGGCATCAACATGGAGGCTGAGTGGAAGAACTTCGACCTGACCATGTTCTGGCAGGGAGGTGGTCTGTCAGACTTCAAAGTAGGCGCCTTTGATATGGACGCGTTTGAGGAAGGAAGAACCTACAGAAATGCCTGGAACTACTTCAACGACCGATGGCACAAAGCTGATTACACGGATCCGAATGCAAACTGGATCCCCGGCTATTTTCCGGCAGTCAGGGATATGTTTGCCATCACAATCAACCGGCTTGAGTCAAACTACTGGATGTGGAGCGGCAATTACATCCGGCTTAAAAATATTGAACTGGGATATACTTTTCCCAAAATGATGTTGGGAAACAGCGTCAAACAGTTGAGGATATATGCCAACCTCTACAACTTCCTCACGTTTTCCTCCCAGAAGTTTTTTGACCCCGAACAGGCAGAATATGTCTTCTCGTTTGCTTCCTATCCTCAGATAAAATCATTCAATGTAGGTATAAATCTAAACTTTTAACGAAATGAAAATCAAATATATATTATTCGCTCTGGCAACCATCCTGTTCTTTGGATGCAGCGACTGGTTAAATGTGGATTCCAAGGTCATTGTCACCGATGAAGATATTCAAAAATTTCCCGAGCTGGCCGAAGCACAGTTCTTATCCAATTATGCCGAATTGCGTAAATCGGTCCACAGCGTGGGCGATGGCGCTTTATCATACCACCAGCATCACCTGGAAGCTTTTACCGACGACGGTGCCAGCAATATCGACTGGGAGGCGGGCGTAATGCGTAACAACTCTCCCGGATTGGTATTTGGCGGGATATTCTCACAAAGCAGCGGAGAGACTTTTACCCCTGTATGGAATTATAAAACCATAAATGTAGTCAACAAATTCATCGAAATGTATCGCCACTCCACCGATGAGAGAATATTGAATACAGTAGGAGAGGCACTGTTTATCCGTTCATTTCTCTACTTTGAAATGGTAAAAAGATATGGAGGCGTGCCGCTGTTCGCAGGGCCACTGGACAATGTGACCGCAATCAACAAACGGGCTACGGAGGAAGAGTCCTGGAAGTTCATCCAAAACAGTCTCGACTCGGCTATCCTGCTGCTGCCGGATGCACAGCGAATCATCGCCGAGGACAAAGACAGAGCCAATAAATTCACGGCGCTGGCCCTTAAATCGAGAGCGATGCTCTATGCCGGTACCATCGCCAAATATGGAAAAGTGATCAACAACGGTTTGCAGGGAATTCCCCAGAACAAAGCAAAGGAGTTCCTGTTGGAAGCGGCCGACGCTGCCGATCAAATCATTAACCACAGCAACAACAAGTATCAGTTGAGTGCTGAGTTTGGGGATCTGTTCAACGGCAAGGATGAGAATAACAATGAGATCATTTTTCGCTTCAGGAACAGCGTGAAGTCCGGCACACAGGTCTTTCTCGACTTCTGGAATCAGTCTTACCGGATCAAAAAAGAGGGCTATACCGCCTTCATGGTACCCTCACTCGATATCGTGGAACAATTTGAGACACTGAACGGGGAAATCATGCCCCTGGAATACGGTGTGCCCAAAAACAACCCGGAAGATTTCTTTGCCAACAGAGACAAACGACTTGCCGCCACAGTCATATACCCGGGAGGTGAGTTCCTCGGCGAACGTTTTTCCATCTATAAAAAAACAATCGTCAAACATGCAGACGGAAGCCAAAGTGAGTATTTCTACAACAATCAGCAGGAATGGTCCGACGCCGGTAAAGTACCCGGTCACAATGAATTTATGAAAAGCGGCTTCGACGGCATCTTCTTCAACAATTCGGGAATGGGAACCACCAACTATGGCTTTTTCCTGAAAAAAACTCTCTTTGGGGTGAAACGCCAGGAGAACTACCTGAATCACGAAAATGATCAGGATGCCGTGATACTACGTTACGGCGAAGTGATTCTCAACTATGCCGAAGCGGCTGTTGAACTGGCTGATCTGGGTGAAAATAAATACATGAATGATGCCCAAATCCAGTTCGATCACTTGCGGGCTGTTCATGGCGGCCTTCCTTCCAAAAGGCTCACCATTACATCGGCACGCCACGAGCGGAGAATAGATCTGTTGTATGAGGGTTTCAGGTATTGGGATCAGAAACGCTGGCGCACAGGCACACAAATGCACAACCAGACCCTCAGGGCGCTGCATCCGATCCTACATATTGATGAGACCGAAACTCCTGCCAGAATCTATTATACATTGGAGGCTGCAGAAGCGCCTGCATTGGCTACAAGAGTGAAATGGTTCGAAGAACGCGATTACTATTGTCCCGTGCCCACGAGCCAGAATCCGGGAATCGTACAGAATATCGGTTGGGAATAATGATCAAATTAATCTTATGACAATGAAACATTTTTATAATAATTTCAAATTGCTTTGCCTCATATTGGCTATTGGTCTCACAGGATGTGAGCTTGATGAACGAATCGATGATCTTACCGGAGGATATGAAGGTTATCTGATCAATAAACTGTCCGGAGACACCGTCACTACAGAGTATTATGGTGCCAAAATCATGCTGCTCGACCTGAAATATGGCGAGGTAGCACAGCCTTTGGTCTATAACATCCTTCCAAACGGAGAATATAAAAACAGTAAAGTTTTTCCGTCAAACTATAGGGTGTGGGCAGAAGGACCCTTCTACCAACAAGATACCATCTACGGTGATATCAATCATATGAAACAGATAAACCTGACCGTTACACCCAATATCTCCCTGCAGATTGAAAAAGTGGAATTGAAATACGGTATTGCTGCCGAAGTTACCTACTCCTATGTGCTGCACAATCCGCACTCTACGGCCGCCGACATCGGGATGGTTTACGGCACGGACATCTATCCCGGATTCAAGACAGCCATGAACGAGACGGGGTCAGCGAGAACCTACAAGAGAATCAAAAGCGGATTGACGGAAAAGTCAGGAGAATTCAAGGAAACATTCTTCCTGAAACCCAATACCACTTACTACTTGAGAGCCCTGGGAAAAGGTAATAATTCCGGAGACTACTGGAATTATTCAAAACAGTACATTTTGCAGACTTCAAACGTAGATATCAGTGGAATACCCATCGAAATGAATCAGGGCGTCACCAGTGCTACCTCGTCCGTGCTCCAGTGGTCATTCCCCGAATCCATCGTTGACAAGATCAAACTCTCATACACCGACAGGGACGGGTTTGCCGTGGAAAGCATGTTCTCACCGAATGCCAAATCCTATGTGGCCAACCTGAAACATGACGCAACCACAACCATTGGCGTGGAACTGTTGACCAAAGAGGGCGTCAGCAGCGGAGTCAAGAGCATCAACGTAAAGACCGACAAATTATCAGACTATTACGTGTTGGCTGCGCAACTGGGAAGACCGGAAAATATTCCGTTGTTTTACGACAGGGCCTTTAAGATGTCTCTGTCCAAAAGTCATGCGGAAATCAAAGGGCCAATCATGGATCCGGGATGGGTCAACAGCCCGTTCAGAGGCGAATTTATCGACTGGTGGAACACCTGGGCTGCTCCAACCAATATGCCCAAGAACGAGGATATTGAGAATTACACAACTTTCACGTTGTATGGAGAGGTGAAATCTCTGCTCGACATGTTACCCTTTGTCAATCTGGAGAAACTGATCATTCTGCCGGGAGGCGACCTATTTGATACCGGGCTTACGATCAAAGCAGACGTGGATCTAACGGTATTGAAGAGCCTCAAAAAACTCACAACCGTGGAGCTGGGCACAGGGGTTCCATTGAATGAAAGTCATTTCAAGAACGCGGGATTGGATCACCTCACGATTATCAAACATTGATGAATGACTCATGAGGTATATTGCAAATATTCTTTACACCTTTCTGGCCCTTTCTCTCTTTTCCTGTAGTCCTGAAAAAGATGTACAAGCAATGAGAGAAATGGCCGAAAGGCTAATCCCTGCTTATGCGGATAACTTCCGGTTTCAAATTTTATCCGATACTACCGGAGGAGCTGACTTCTTTGAAATATCATCCAAACGGAACAAGATCATTATCCGGGGAAACAGTACAAATTCCCTGGCGACCGGGTTGAACCATTACCTGAAATACTACTGTCATACAACCGTTTCATGGTACCTGGATGATCCGATAGAGATGCCGGAAAAATTACCTGTAGTAAAAAATCCCATACGGATTACTGCGCGTGCCCCGATACGCTTCTTTCTGAATTATTGCACCTTCGGCTACACCATGCCTTGGTGGAAGTGGAAAGACTGGGAGCGCTTGATCGACTGGATGGCACTCAATGGAATCAACATGCCGCTAGCCATCACGGGACAGGAGGCTGTGTGGTACAACGTATGGACAAAAATGGGGCTCAGTGACCAAGAAATCCGTAGTTATTTCACCGGCCCTCCCTACCTTCCCTGGCACCGAATGTCGAATTTAGATTCATGGCAGGGACCATTGCCAAAAGAGTGGATCGACGGACAGGCAGCTTTACAGAAGCAAATTGTAGAGAGAGAGCGGGAACTGGGTATGAAGCCCATCCTGCCTGCTTTTGCGGGACATGTTCCGGCGGCACTCAAACGGATTCATCCCAATGCAAGAATATCCCAAATGAGCAGTTGGGGAGATTTCGACGATCAGTACAGAAGTCACTTCCTTTCTCCCGATGACCCGTTGTTTCCCATCATCCAAAAGGAATTCCTGGATGAACAAACGCGATTGTTCGGCACGGATCATCTCTATGGCGCAGATCCCTTCAATGAGGTAGAACCTCCCAGCTGGAAGGAAGATTCACTGGCAATGATATCAGACAAAATCTTCAATACATTGGAGTCTGCCGATCCGGAAGCAACGTGGGTACAGATGACCTGGCTGTTCTATATGGACCGTCATAAATGGACCGATTCCCGCATTGAAGCTTTTCTGACTGCAGTACCCAAAGACCGGATATTGCTGCTGGATTACTACGGGGAACATACCGAAGTATGGAAACAGACATCGGCCTATCACGGGCAACCCTTCATCTGGTGTTATCTGGGCAATTTCGGAGGGAATACCATGCTGGCCGGAAATATGCAGGAGGTGGGGAAACGCATTGAAAATGTGTACCATGCCGGCGGAGAGAACTTCTCCGGTCTCGGCTCCACCCTGGAAGCCCTCGACGTGAATCCATACATGTATGAATACCTGTTTGAGAAAGCCTGGGATCACGGCCTTACCGATGCACAATGGATAACCGCCCTCGCTGACCGCAGAATTGGGAAAAGTGATCCCCACGCTGAAGAAGCATGGCAGATCTTGTATGAAAAGATCTACCAATCGCCGGCCACCCTGGGCCAGGCAACGCTTACCAATGCCAGGCCCTCCTTATCGGGGCACGGCAACTGGACAACCAATCCTGCTTACCAGTACGATAATAAAGAGCTGTTTGCCGCTTGGGAGAAACTATTATCTGTCCCCGACTGTAAACGGAACACCTACATCTTCGACATTGTCAATATCGGCCGGCAAGTGTTGGGCAATCATTTTATGGATATCCGCGGGCAATTTGCAGAAGCCTACGCAAAAAGAGATCTACCCAAATTGCAGGAAAAGGGGAATGAGATGCTTGCCATATTGGAGGATATGGACAAGATGCTCTCTTGTCATACGACATTCTCGCTGGACAAATGGATCATCTCGGCCGAAAACTTCGGTGAGGATGAGGAATCGAAGCGTTATTACGCTGAAAATGCTCGAAACCTTATTTCCACCTGGGGGGACAGGGACAGAAGTCTCAATGACTATGCCAACCGTTCTTTGTCGGGGTTCATCTCTTCCTATTATGCCAAACGGTGGAAGATGTTTATTGAAGATATAATCGAAGCTGTTTCTCAACAACGTAAATTCGATGAAGAGCGTTTTCACGCAAAGGTGACCGATTTCGAATATGCCTGGTGTAAAACTTACGATAACAGCGCAACCGTTGAAAAGATCGATGATCCGGTATTATACATCAGAGACCTGATGAAGAAGTACAAAAATGCTATCACAAATCATTAATTCGTATGAATAAAAATCTATATATTTTATTTCTGCTAATGACCAGCCTGAATTTCAGCTGTAACAAAGAGGAAGCGGCAGACACTGGAAATTTTAAAACCAAAGCCCTCACGATTGCTGAAGCAAAAACGGATAAAACCATGTATCGGACAGGCGAAAATGTATCCTTTTCATTTTCAATTCAAAATCCAACCGGAAGTGCCCAGCTGGAAATCAGCGAGGTTCGCCTTGTGGTGAAAAACCTTACTGACAAAGAGAATCCGTTGCACACAATCGGTGAATCGGCCGTTGTACAGAAGGATGTGAGCATCGAGGCCGGGAACGCAACCATCATTGATGCGAACTCCTTCTTCACCATAAGTAACTCAATTGCAACAAAAACGGCATGTGGCATTTTCGTGGAATGTACCTTTGAAGACGGAAGCAAAAGTACCGATTTTGCCACCTATTTCAGGGTGGTGGATGATCACACACTTTCCACCTACAAAATCGATGTGGATGATTACAACGGCATACCCATCTATAAACTGACCGGGGGGATGAGTGCTGAATTCGGGGTCGAAAAAGCACTGACCTCATTCGCAAAAGGAATATCCCACTCCTGGTACACCGAAAACAATAACGGCCCTTATCCGGTATGGGCCAGTGCTGATTTTTTGCAACTATCGCTTCAAAAGACCGTCGATCTGTACAACACGGTTTTGGGAGGAGATAAGGTAAAGATCAAAACCGTTATACTCGGTACAGGGGTTCCTTCCGTGCCCTATATTTCCGCCACCATGCACGCAGCTTACCTACCCGTCCATTTTCTGGCTTCAGTAAACAGCGTGGCAGAAGTGGAAGCCATCCTTGACCATGCAAATAGGAAAGTTTGCGCCAGTTATGCCACCTTGGGGTACGATGGATCGATGCCAGAGCCTGCCGTAGCATGGATCAAACTGCTTGATTTACCGGAGATATATCGCAAATTTATGAAAGATCATCAGGTAGAGGAGGTGATTATCTGGGGGGTGGAAGACAATGTACTGGGTGAAACCTGGGCGCGTAAGGTGATCAGAAAAAAACACACATCCGAATTTGGAGCCGGATCCATCTATGTACAGTACACCGGACATGGCTCGGAAGCCGACCGGCAGAACCTCAAAAGCCGTATCAACGATTTTGATCAGACCGAGATGGAAACAGAAACTAATATCCCTGACTGGGAAAGTGGTCTATCAGAGCATCAAATTGCACAAATCGCCGCCTCTATCAAACAGGAAACCAACGCGGCGGCATTTAGCGTTACCGCTTTTGGGGATATGATCCATATCTATGATGTGGCCTCTTACCTGTCGATGGAATATATGAAGAAAAATGAGGATCTATTTGGAAAAACAACCATTGAAGCGGTCATTCTGAATGAGTATCTCACTTCCAATCCGCAGTTCGAGCTCTCATTGGGACGCGTTCCTCTCCTCTACTGGCAATTTATTCCGCCACAATATACAATAGACAGAATTTTCAACGGATACCTGGCAAATGCAATTACCGGTTACTACCCTGATGAAACTGCTGCTACCCTAAAACAAAAAACGTTTTACCTCAACTCCAATTACGGAAGGAATGAGTTGCAAGCAGCACTGCTGAATTATGGCGTCACGGGTGAAATAACTGCGCGGCAGACTTCGCATGATGAGTGGACCGGTAGTGGCGGATCGTTCTGTGAAGTGTATGCATGGGTGATCTCCAACCTGATAGGCAGGAATGCATACCAGCAGATGCAATCCCTGACTCGGCCGCTGACCATCACTGAGTTGGAAACCATCTGCACTAAAGTAGGAAATCAATCCCAAGGGCTCCATTTTAAACAGTATTAATCAATTTGTCAAACTTTTACAAACATCTGCTTCTCCCCTGAAATATTGGGGAGGAAGGATGTTTTGCAAAAAAAATATAGTATGCAAAAATTAATTTTAACAACCATTTTCATTATCTCTTTCGTTTTTAATCTCTGCGCTGCCGACATCCGGCCTGAGCGGTTTGTATATCATACAGGTGATACGGTCTTCTTTATCACTGAAAAAACTCATACAGGGAAAAAAATAGCACTGAAGAATATTTCTGTAAAAGGAGAACCGGAAGTTACTGAAATAGACGCCGGTAGCTCTTGGATCATCCCTGCAGAAACATCCTGTGGAGCCATCGGAATTTACGAGAAAGACCCTCTCTCGGGCAAATCATCTTACGTCAGCTATTTTCGTATCGTCAATGACTCCATGCTCACAACTTATGAAATAGAAAAAGAATCCTATAAGGGCGTAGATGTGTACACATTAGACGGTGGAATGAGTGCCGAATATGCAGTACAAAAATCACTTTCCAACCTCACGGCATCAGTGAGCCATACCTGGAAAATCGGAAATGGAGGGGGGCCAACGCCTGTATGGGGAACTCCTGATTTCTTAATCCGATCGGCACAAAAAACAGTAGATCTCTATAATGAGAACCTGGGAAGCCACAAACCGGTGGAAACAGTAATCATATCCACCGGCGTGCCGGTTGTCCCCTATCTGTCGGCAGTATTAGACGCCGTAGTACTGCCATTGCATTTTTTGGTTTCGGTAAACAGCATCAAAGAAGTGCAATCTATCCTGGAGTACTCCTCAGCGATGGGTTCTCCCTCCTATGCCACGCTGGGATATGATGCATCCATGGCAGATGTGGGTGTGGCATGGATCAAGTTTTTGAAATTACCCGATACGTATCTTCAGTTTATCAAAAATCATCAGGTAAAAAATGTGATATTCCTGGGAGTGGGAGAAAATGTACAGTCAGAGTCATTCTGTCGAAAAGTAAAAGGCTCAGGAACTGGCGATCAGCACTATACAGATGGATCTTTGTATATCCTTTACACACAGAGCGGCTCAGACTTCGACATCCAGTCTATCTCTGCATATATCAAAGACTACAATCCCGGGAATCTCGAAAAAGGAGAGATGCTGTCAGACTGGGAAAGCGGTATCGTTCAACCACAACTGGATGCCTTTGTGCAGGATATTCAGAAAAAAACAGACGCTAAGGCCTATTCGCTGATCAGCCCTTCCGACATGTCGGATATGTACGATCTGGCAACCGACATCTCACTGGAGTACCTGAAAAAGAACAAGATCAAACTACAGGGTGTCATGTTCAACGAATATTTGATCTCTCAACCCAAATATGAATTATTGAACGGCAAGATCCCCCTCTTATACTGGCAGTTTACACCAGCCTCGGTGACCGTGGACAGGCTCGATAACTATATTGTTCCGGCTGCTTCGAGATATTTTCCCAAAGTTAATCTCAGGAAACGATCCGTTCACCTGAATGCCCGCATTGGAAAGTACGAACTGGAGACTGAGCTAAAGCAGAGGGGATACCGTTACGTAAGCAAACGGCTGGACAATGTGGAAGAGGTTTGGGATCTCTCTAACGGAATCAATGCTCCCTGTGAATTTGCGGCATCCGAAATCAGCAAACAACAAGCAAGCAAATTCAAGAAAAAGATGAATTCACTTACCCCACTAACTATAAGTGATCTACGCAAGCTGACAAACAACAGCAAAGGCCTAAGCTTAAATACATATGAATGAGCACTCTGGATTAAAGATCGTGAATGCTTTACATTTTTGCATTTCCTCTTTAAATTATTTATGTGAATCGGTTTTTAAAAAATAAAATAACCGGGTAGGAGGAAAATAGAATAGGTTTTTCTCCTATTTTATTTTCCAGCCTCTCAGCCGGGTAGATAGGAGTTTCACCTTAGATTTCTGTCCGTCAGAGGGGTTTTGTTTTAATATTGCACGCATCACAGCTTCAATTGCCATTTTCTTGAATAACCAGACTCATGTATAAATTGGCGGAACCACTTTTTAGATTTCTAACCTTTGATTTATAATACAAAATAATGTAATTTTGTCTTAGAAACTGTTTAAATTTGTTTTGCTATTCAAAAAGAATTATTTTTCAAGAGAGTTCTTTCTTGTTTTTGACGATAATAGCAGGTTCTTTCGTATGAAATTTAAATAGTTTTTTAGAATCATGAAAGAAAAATATTATGCAGTGGATAATTTCTGGCGAAAGTTTTTAGACGGCAAGGACGATTATGAAGCATTCTCCCGTATATACAATTTGTATATAAACGATTTGCTTTCGTACGGCGTAAGTTTGGGATTTGCAGAAGAAACTTGCCGGGATGCCGCTCATGATCTGTTTTTCAAGATCTTTACCGAAAAAAACAGACTCTCTTCCATAAAAAATCCCACATCGTATCTGTTCAGAAGTTTCAGAAACCATTTGTTTAATATTCAAAAGCGACAGAATAGATTATCTCCCGATCTTCCGTTCGAAAAATCTACTTTTACTACCGAAATAACCATTCTCGATTCCATGATCAGTGAAGAGGAAACCCAAAAACTCAAAAAGATCGTAGAAGATTTATTAAAAGAACTCACTCCCCGTCAACGGGAAGCCATTTATTTGAGGTATATGCAGGAAATGGATTACGAAGATATTGCTGTACTTCTGAATATGAACGTCAATTCGGCAAGAAGGCTTGTATCGAGGGGCATTGACAGCTTAAGAGATAAAACCTTAAGCATGGGTAACGAATCACTCATCGTACTTATTTTCCTGTTGGCTGCATATATAAAAGGAGCCTAACCCTTGTAATTTAAACCTCTAAATGTTAAATTTTTATTTTTTTGACTATAAAACAAAAAAAGGATTGTCTATTGTTGTGATTTATTTTGTTTGCAATAGATACATTATGACAGATAAGCTATTTACATGCTCCACATTTTTAGAAGATAAAAAATTCGTGCAATGGAGACTTTTACGCGAAGAAGAATTAGATAAATACTGGCTCTCATTCATAAAAGAAAATCCGGAGCTCGAAGAAGAATTCAACAAAGCGATCAGGATATGCGACAAAATACGTATAAATGAGAAAAATTTTGCCGATACCGATTCTTTGTATCAACGCATTTTGCAAAGTATTTCTATCCATCGCACAAACAAACAAAAACGAAAAAATATAATCTATTTTCTGTCCGCAGCAGCCGCAGTAATGCTACTGTTAATAATCAGCACCGTCTATATTCTTAATAAAAATACGGTATCCACACTTAACGAAGAGATAATCGGGAAAACATTACCCGATGAGCATGTAACGTTGATGACCGGAGGGAAAATCGTAACGCTTAATCAGGATGCAAAAGTCCGGTTAGATAACAGGCAAATATCATATACCGATAGCTCAAATACCACAAAATCAATTGAAGTAGATAACGTTCAAATCAACAAACTTATCGTCCCCAACGGAAAACGATCTTCAATTACTTTAATTGACGGGTCAGAAATCTGGATAAATTCAGGGACGGAAGTAACCTTTCCATCCGCTTTTAATAAAAAAACAAGAGAAATATATGTCGAGGGGGAAATTTACATCAATGTAGCTAAATCCAATGGGCGACCTTTTATCGTCCATACTCCCAATCTGGAAATTCAAGTCTTCGGTACCCGTTTTAATGTGTCGGCATATAATTCTGAACAAACAGCATCGATCGTTCTGGTAAACGGGAAAGTACAAGTGAAATCTGCTGGTAATAAACAAATTACAATGAATCCCAACGAAATGGTTGAACTTCTCGAGGGAAGTATGACTAAAAAAAATGTGGATGTTTCGCTATATACAAGCTGGGTAAACGGAGTATTCATATTTAACCGGACTCCTGCTTCGGAATTATTTAAGAAAGTGGGCCGTTACTACAATGTCTCTTTTGAGAACATTAAATGCGATAAATGGATTACCGGAAAACTTTATTTGTCGGAAAATTTTAATGATGTCCTATCATCTATCTCACTTTTGACCGGAAAAAAATATATTGCAGAAGGTAATACCATTAAAGTAATAAAATAATAAAATAATTTGCCTATGGACAGATAATAAGATGGCCAAAAAAAAGTCAGGAGATGCGCCAACATCTCCCGACGGGGGAAAAATTAATTCACAAGATAAACCAATTATTTCGTAAACTAAAATTCAATACAAATGTATGAAACAAAAAATTAACTGTAAAACTATTATACCGAAAAGATATGATAGAATTTTAAAAATCATGAAAATCTCGGTATTATTCTTTTTTCTGTGTACTTTTTGTGTATTGGGGAAGAATATTTATTCGCAAAACAACGAAATCTCTCTGAATCTTAAAAATATAGCGATCAAAGATGCGATTTCTAAGATAGAAAAAGAGACCGGTTATGTCTTTATATTTAATGAAGATGTTGAAGTTAAACTGAGAAATCCCGTAACCATAGACACTCAAAATAAGACGATAGAAGTTGTTTTGTCCCAACTGTTAAAAGATACAGACTTAGATTATAGTATAATAGCGAAACAAATCACCATTTACGTCAAAAACAGACGGGAAAATGCATATGTTACAACAAGTACAGTTCCTTTAAAAATTGAACTTCAACAACAAGAAAAAACAGTAAGAGGAAAAGTAACAGATAAATCCGGGGAATCGCTTCCAGGAGTAACAATCGTAGTGAAAGGGACGTCGAAGGGGACCACCAGCGACGTTGATGGCAATTATATTTTGCAGAATACTTTTCCAAATTCAATTCTCATCTTTTCATTTGTCGGCATGCGTACGCAGGAAGTTGAAGTTGGCAATAAAACGATAATCCATGTAACCATGGAAGAAGAAGCTATCAGCTTGCAGGAGGTAGTGGCAGTCGGATACGGTGTACAGAAAAAAGAAAGTGTTGTAGGTGCTATTTCTCAAACCTCATCCAAAGAATTGATGAGAACCGGGAATGTAACTGATTTAAAACAAGCCTTAGGAGGGCAACTACCTGGATTAGTAACCATTACATCATCGGGGGAGCCGGGAGGTACCGGAAAGGGAGAAAGCGTAACCGATATCTTTATTCGTGGACAAAACACTTGGAATGGAGGACAACCCCTCATTCTTGTAGATGGTATTGAGAGGGACATGAGTAATGTAGATGTGAATGAGGTACAAAGTATCTCCATATTGAAAGATGCATCCGCTACAGCTGTTTTTGGTGTGAAAGGAGCAAACGGAGTCATATTGATAACGACCAAAAGAGGTGAAAATGAAAAACCCAAAATTTCGTTTTCTTACAATTTGACAGCCAAATCACTATCAAAAGTACCCGACAAACTAAACTCTTATGATGCAATCTTGCTGAGAGATGAGTCCATTGAACGGGAAATTCCGCTCAATGAGGGTTCATGGCTAGATTATATTCCTTATGAAATTGCTCAAAGATATAAAAGACCTCAGATAGGAGAATATGCTGAAATATATCCGAATGTAGATTGGGAAAAAGCGATGTTCAAAGATGTGGGGTTTTCCCAGAAAGCAAGCTTAAGTGTTACTGCAGGAAACGATATTGTCCGGTATTTCGGTTCCCTATCTTATCTTAACGAAGGAGATATGTTCAAGGACTATGAGAATAATAAAGGATATAATCCTAACTATGATTTTAACCGGTTTAATTTTAGGAACAACCTTGATTTTCAAATAACCAAATCAACGGCATTTAAAATAAATCTGTCCGGATATTACAGTCAAAAAAACACTAATTACAACACAGAGGGTAAGGATGACCTTATGTGGGCAGCTATTTATTCCATGCCTCCGGACATATATCTTCCTCATTATTCTGACGGACGTTGGGGGTGGTCGGATACGAGATATAACCCTGTAGCTGTTATTTATAATGTAGGGATAAGACATATTCGCCGAACACAGTTATATTCCGATTTTGAATTAAATCAAAATCTTAATTTCATAACAAAAGGGTTAAGTGCAAACGCTTCGTTTCATTATGACAACAGTGTTCTTTCAGAAGGCGGATTATATGATTCATCGAATAGTATTTGGCCGCATTTCGCTACCAGCAACACACCTTTCAAAATTATCAATTCAAAATTGTACACCGGCCCTAATCAGGATCCGAGCGAATATACCATATTGTTACCGACCATCGGTACAGACCCATACGACTGGTATCTAAAGCCTTGGACGATCACAAAAGAGACCATGTCTTCTGTGAGCAGAAGAATAACTTACCAATTTCAATTGAATTATACACGAAACTTTGGGCTTCACAATGTGGGTGCCATGGGCGTTTTCAAACGAGAAGAATATGCAAGCGGCAGCGAATTCAGGCATTTCCGGGAAGACTGGGCATTAAGGGCTACCTACGATTATGATAACAGGTATTTGTTTGAAGTAAATGGAGCATACAATGGATCCGAGCAATTTGGACCTGGATACCGGTTCGATTTTTTCCCTTCTCTGGCTGCAGGATGGTATATATCCAATGAAAAATTCTTTAATATTAACTGGATGAATCGGCTGAAAGTCCGGTACAGTACGGGAGTTGTTGGAGACGATAATGTATCGGGAGATAGATGGCTGTATGTCACACAATATGCCTCTGGTGGATATTCCAGATTAAACGCTTCACCCAGAGCATCAAGCCCTTATACATGGTATACAGAAAATGTTGTCGGCAATCCTGATATTCATTGGGAAAAAGCACGTAAGAACGATTTAGGAGTAGAAATGGGCTTTTTGAATGATTTATTTGCTCTTAATTTCGATTATTATACAGAAAAAAGAGAGGACATTCTACTAAGTGGATCCGAGAGAAGTATTCCTCCTTTCTTTGGAGCGGTACCGCCAACGACCAATATAGGACGCGTAAATTCCAACGGGTATGAAATTAATTTGAAAATAAACAAAAGATTTGGAAGGGACATGCGCTTGTGGTCAGATATTGCTTTCTCTCATAACGAAAATAAAATAATATTCAGAGATGATCCCTACTACAAAGCAGCTTATTTAAAAAAAGAAGGTTACCCTATAGGTCAGGTAAAAACACTGGTGAGAACTGGTTTTTACAATAATTGGGATGATGTATTTGCCAGTGTTCCTACCGAAACAAACGATCTGCAAAAACTTCCGGGGTATTATAATCTGCTCGATTTCAATGCCGATGGGGTCATCTCATCAACAGGTGATTATGTACCATACGGCTATTCCGATGTTCCTCAAAACGTCTGCAATTTTACATTAGGATTCGATTATAAGCGATTTAGCGTTATGGCTCAGTTATATGGAGTATCAAACGTTTCACGGTCCGTTCCACTATCGAATTTCATGATTCAAACAGATGTGGTCTTTAAACATGTAATAGACTATTGGTCAAAAGACAATCAGGATGCAACTTCCTTTTTGCCAAGGTGGAGAACACAAGGACAAAATATCGGTGACTATTTTCTGTATGATGCTTCCTACCTGAGGCTTAAAACGGTAGAACTTTCATATACTTTCGATCAAAATCATACTTGGTTGCAGAAAGTAGGACTGTCAGCACTTAGAGTATTTGTAAATGGGAATAATTTATTCTTCTGGTCTAATCTGCCTGATGACAGGGAATCAAACTCATCCGGTGGTAGTGGCAGTAATGGAACTTATCCGACTGTTAAGAGAATTAATTTTGGTATTGATATGACTTTTTAAATACAAGAAAATGAAAAAACATAATATATATAAATTCCAATATCTATTGATGCTTTTATTGGCTTTTTACGCTTGTGAAGATTATTTGGATAGAACCCCGGAATCAGACATCTCCGATAAGGAAATATTCGGTAGCTTTATAAGTTTTCAGGGATTTGTGGAGGAACTGTATAACTGCGTTACCGATTACAACAAATGTGCGGCATGGAATAATTATCTGTTTGCTGATGAAACATTGAATAAAAATCCTTATCCATTTGATTTAGGAAATTATTGGAGCCAAAGTACACTGTTTTATTCAACAACCGCCAACACAACCAATAATCCCAAAGTAAAAAGAATCTGGCCCTTATGCTGGTACGGCATCAGAAAAGCCAATCTAGCGTTGACTAAACTCGATCTGTTGACTGAAGCGACACAAGAAGAAAAAGATTTGATCAAAGGACAATGCCTGTTTTTCAGAGGGTGGTTTCATTTCGAGCTAATGCGCTATTGGGGAGGACTACCTTATATCGATAAGTTGCTATATCCCAGTGATGATTTAAAACTTCCCCGGTTAAATTATCGGAAAACAGCCTTGAAAGCTGCAGAAGACTTCAGGGCCGCCTCTGAATTATTGCCTGTTGATTGGGATAAAATAATTGCGGGGCAACGAACGCTTGGAAACAACCGCCAACGTATCAACAAGATTCATGCATTATGCTATCTGGGCAAGGATCTGTTATATGCTGCAAGTCCCATGATGAACGAAGAATCAACCGGACAAGCAACCTACGATATAGAACTTTGCAAAGAAGCCGCCACGGCTTTTGGTATTGTTCTCAAAATTTGTGATGACACAGGGATCTATAAATTACAGCCATGGGAAAGCTGGACAGATAATTTTTGGGTATGGTCTCCAAGCAATCAAAAGCTTCCGGGCGGAACAGAAGCTATTATGGAGCCAGGAATTTTTGATTATAGCAGAGTCAGATGGTCCACCGTAACAGGCACCTCTCCTTTTTGCGAAGGATATCAAGCGCCTGAGGTACCCACTCATAACTATATTAAAAATTATGCTATGGCCAATGGACTTCCCATTGATGACCCTAATTCGGGATACAACGAAAATGATCCATGGACAGGACGCGAGCCCCGATTTTATACAGATATCATCATCGACGGTGACCAGTTGGTTTACAGTACCGCTGGCGGTAATGACCGGTTTGCCCAATTATACACCAATGGACGCCATCGCACCAATAACAATGGCCCGACGAAAGCAGGCAGCATAACCGGTTATTATTATAAAAGATTCTCTCCGATAGGATGCAATAGTTGGGATAATAAATGGGCGTCTTTTCAGGCATATATCCCTTATTTACGCCTTGCAGATGTATATCTGATGTACGCTGAGGCTGTACTACAAGGATATGGTTCCGCGTCTTCCCAAGCTTCGAACTACACCCTTACCGCTGAACAAGCTCTGAATGTCATTAGAAATCGGGCACAATTACCCAATATTTCAAATAAGTATACGGCTAAAAAAGAAGCCTTTATGGGAGAAATTATCCGCGAACGGGCTGTTGAGTTAGCTTTTGAAGCCCATAGATTTTGCGATTTACGGAGATGGAACTTGAATGGCGATACAAAATATTTACAGAAAACAGCTATCGATTTTGATCGTGGTGTGAATGGCAAGCCTGTTAACTTAAAAGAAAGAGTTGTGATTAACCGGATTGTTGAGAAAAAACACAATTGGTTACCATTCCAGGTTGATTTCACCACCATATATCCTGATTTTCCTCAAAATCCAGGCTGGTGATTTAAAAGCAATAACTTAAAAAATTACAAGAAATGAAAATGAGTCATTTTAAAATATTAACATTATTAAGTTTCATAATTTCGTGCTTTACCGGAATAGTTCAAGCACAGGAAACTGTCCAAACAAATAAGGACATTAAGAATAATGATTCTGTAAATATTGCTTTTGGAAAAGTAAAACAAGAAAATCTTATCGGATCAATAAGTTTTATTAATTCAGATGATATCCTAAAAAATGATAATGTTCAATGGATTTCAGAGGCACTGTTAGGTCGTATCCCAGGTTTGCTGGGCTATAGCAATATTCGGGGTATTGGAGATGCATTATTTATTGTTGATGGGATGCCTCGTGATATCTCAACTATTAATCTGGCAGAAGTTGAACAGATAACCATACTCAAAGATATCAATTCTTCTATTTTATATGGAAGTGCTGCGGTGAATGGGGTTGTTTTGATCACAACAAAAAGAGGAAATCCAAATAAAAAACAGATCAAGGTGACGGGTTATTATGGAACTTCTGTACCTACAAAATTACCTGAATACTTATCATCAGCCGATTATATGTCGCTATATAATGAAGCTCGTATAAACGACGGGTTAATGCCATTATATGATAAAGAAATGATTGGGAATTACAGGTCAGGAAGTAACCCATACCGATATCCCAATATTGATTATTATTCCAATGAATACCTCAAATCTCATAAACCATTTTCTAAAGTAATGGCGGAATTTTCCGGCGGTAATAAAACGACCGCCTATTATTCCAATATGGGATGGGAGCAGATTGGAAGTCTTTTAGATTTTGGAGAAGGCAAAAAAAGCAAACAAAACAGATTTAATGTTAGAGGAAATATTGATATACAAATCAATTCTTTTATCAAAAGTTCACTGGATGCTGCTGCCATCATCATAAATAAAAGATCTCCCGTCGTAGATTATTGGAAGAGCACCAGCACTTTAAAACCAAACTTGTTCTCTCCTTTGATCCCAATCAACCTGATTGATCCGGACAACGTACTGCTTACCTCACGCAAAAATGATATCGAGGGAAAATATCTTCTTGGAGGGACACAAAGTTATTTGACCAATCCCATTGCATCCATTTATTGCGGAGGATATAATGAAAACATTCAAAATAATTTTTCATTCAATAATAAAATAGATTTTGATCTGGACAATCTTGTAAAAGGATTGGCATTCCATACGAACTTAAGCTTTGAATACTACACCACATACAATCAATCTATAAATAACGATTATTCCGTATATGAACCGGTATGGGACGGGGATTCGATTACATCCTTAACAAAATACGGAAATGATAAGCATAACGGATATCAAACTATTTCAGATTCATATTATGAAAGAAGATTGGGATTTCATGGCTTACTGGATTACAATAGAACATTTAATGAGATTCACCAGGTTTCCGGTTCACTTCTGGCTTTTGGCAATTTATATAAAATCATGGGAGACATCCAGGGAAATAAAAATATCAACCTTGGATTACGTTTAAATTATATCTACAACAAAAAGTACATGATCGACTTCAGCAGTTCTTATGTAAATTCCGTAAAATTACCGGAAAAATCCAGAAGAGCTTTTTCTCCCTCATTAGGATTGGCGTGGATGATTAGTTCGGAGGATTTTATGTCATCAGCAGAAAACATAGATTACCTGAAACTCAGATTAACTGGGGGAATTCTCAATAGTGACCTAGGAATCAGCGGATTTTATTATTATCTCAACCAGTATAATTATGGTAATTATTTTTCCTGGAATGAGCAAAATAACTATGTATATCAGGGTGTAGTTTCTATTTATGGGGGGAATGATGCTTTAAAGTTTGAAAAACGGAAAGAATTGAATCTTGGGTTAGAAGGGTCCTTCTTTAATCAAAAACTTTATTTGGAAACAAGCGTTTTCGCAAGCTCTTTCTACAATCAGATCACTCGCCCACTATCAATGTATCCAAGTTTTTATTCCGATTTTATTCCTTATAAAAACTTTGAAGATAATGCCTATCGCGGAGCTGAAATCGGATTAACATTTAAACAAAATATAGAAGATCTGATAATAGCGGTTGGAGCCAATGCTTTATATGCTACATCCGAAATAATAAAAAAAGATGAAGTTTACGCCGATAGTTATCAATATCGTAAAGGACATCCGGTAGATGCCCTATTCGGATTGGTTGCAGACGGTTTATTTATGAATCCGGAAGATATCAATAATCATGCAACGCAAGCATTTGGCACCGTAAAACCTGGTGATATTAAATATGTTGACCAAAACAATGATGGCATTATTGATGAAAATGATGAAGTTCGGATAGGCCGCTCACAAGCGCCATTTTCATATGGACTTAACTTCAGACTTACCTACAAAGGCATCTCTTTATTTGCCATGGGTAACGGACAAATAGGTGCCGACTCCTATATAAGAGGTAATTATTACTGGGTTGACCAGGATGATAAATATTCTAAATATATATTGAACCGCTGGACGGAAGAGACCCGAACGACAGCAACCTATCCGCGTCTAACAACCTCAGCTAGTTCAAATAATTTTCGTAATTCTACTTTCTGGCTTTACAGGGATAATTATTTTACCTTGCAAAGAGTTCAGCTGACTTATGAGTTTCCAAAGAACATTGTAAAAACATTCCGAATGAAAGAACTGAATTGCTTTCTGGATGCGTCCAATCTCCTGACCATTTCAAAACACAGAGACATCAAAGAATTGAGAGTGGGCAGTGAACCCTTTTACAGATCATTTTCTTTGGGAGTAAAAGTAATATTTTAAATTATACCGTTATGAAACAATATTTTATACTTCTGATTTTATTCTTAATACCCCTGAGTTCCTGTGAGAGTCTTTTAGATCCGGAGGATGAAAATTTAAATACGGAGAAGAGATTGTATCAGGATCCCTCATTTGGAGAAGGACTGTTATTGACTGCATATCTTAAACTCCCGACCAGTTCTCTAAAGTTTAATGATGTAGCGACAGATGATGCCGTTAGTAATAATGAAACCAACGGGTATCGCCGAATGGCAACAGGAGAATGGTCTGCCTTATATAATCCGGTAAGTGAATGGGACAATTGTAATTCTGCCATTATGTATCTGAATAAATTTCTGACCATAGTGGATTCCGTTCAATGGAAATGGTCTAGCAGCGAAAAAAACAAAATGTTTGCAAGAAAATATAAAGGAGAAGCCTATGCATTAAGAGGCTTATTCAAATATCACTTATTAGTGACAACCGGTGGAATAGGTAAAAACAATGAATTATTAGGCATACCCATTTATAATAAATTCATTAATACGGACGGAGATTTCAATATTCCCCGTGCAAGTTTTACAGAATCGGTCAATCAGATTTATGCCGATTTTGATGAGGCATTGAAATATCTGACCATGGATGACTATGGTAACATTACTTCTCTTAATCAACTTCCTGCCGGGTTTGAATACGTTACTAACGTAGCCAACTACAATGACGTTTTTGGAAATTTAATGATCCATCGAATTAGCGGCAGGATCATCAAAGCACAAAAGGCTCGTGTTGCTTTATTGGCTGCAAGTCCCGCTTTCTCGGATGGAAACACTGCTTTATGGGAAAAAGCGGCCGATTACGCTGCGGTTGTTTTAGATAAAATTGGCGGAGTCTCCGGACTTGATCCTAATGGCCATAAATTTTATCTGGGCACTTTTGTAGATGTCATCTCAATGGCGAATGGAAAAGACCAGAAGGAGATTTTATGGAGAAAAGCTATTACAGCCAATACGAGCTATAGAGAATCTGACCATTTCCCTCCTTCCTTGTACGGAAATGGCGGAGTTAATCCGACTCAAAATTTGGTAGACGCTTTTCCTATGGCTGATGGCTATCCGATTACCAGTCCGGGAAGCAATTACAATCCGGATCATCCCTATGTGAACAGAGATCCCCGTTTATCTTTATATATCGTATACGATAACAGCTCGATGAGCGGTCAGGTCATCCATACCGGTGTCGGGGGTGGCATTAATGCTAAAGATTCTATTCCAGCATCTACACGTACAGGATATTATCTCCGCAAATTTCTGAGAGAAGACGTTAATCTTAATCCTGTTTCAATGAATGGAAAAAATCACTACGAAACCCATATGCGTTATACCGAACTTTTTCTCATCTATGCCGAAGCAGCCAATGAAGCCTGGGGACCTGATGGAACCGGTAGTCATAATTTTTCGGCCAGAGATGTGATACGAGCGATTCGAAAGCGTGCCGGAATTAAACAACCGGACTCGTATTTAACTTCTATCACAACCAAGGATGCAATGAGAGAATTAATCCGCAATGAAAGAAGACTCGAGCTCAGTTTCGAAGGATTCCGTTTCTGGGATCTGCGTCGCTGGAAAGCCGATTTGACACAACCTGCAAAAGGTATATATATAAATGGATCAACATTGAATATCACCAACGTTGAATCGCGTGCATACGACAACTCATATATGCACTATGGCCCTATTCCTGAGAGAGAGACTATTAAATTTGATAAACTTATCCAAAATAAAGGATGGTAATTATTAATATGAATATTTCAATTATAGATCAACTAATAAAAAAGTATTATGAAAAGAATGTTGATAATAACAACACTTGTAATCGGGTTAACAGCCTGTCATAATCAGGAAAATGATTTCCCGAATTTTGATTATACTGCTGCTTACTTCCCGTATCAATATCCGGTAAGGACCTTGGTATTGGGTGATTACATATACGATAACACCAATGACAATAACCATCAGTTCTTAATTTCTGCCGCATTTGGTGGAGTTTATTCAAATGACAAGGATAGAGTCCTTGACATTAAAGTTGATGGAGATCTGGTTAAAAACGTTTTATACAAAAATAATGTTACGAATAAGAGCGACACTTTACGCTTAATGCCTTCCAATTATTATACGTTAAGTTCAACAGACAAACTGATTATTCCAAAAGGTAGGTTCAACGGAAACATCGTGGTTCAATTAAACGATGCATTTTTTGATGATTCGTTGGCCATAAAAGGGAACTATGCCATTCCGTTGCGCATTACCGGTGCCACAAAAGTTGATAGTATTTTACATGGGAGACCATCAGTTAGCAACGCAGATTGCAGAATTTCAAGCAATTGGACAATTGCTCCAAAAGACTTTACGATGTTCGCTGTAAAATATATAAATCCTTACCACGGAAAATACCTGCATCGTGGTAAAAGTGTTATTAAAGACGCATCAAACACAGTTATCGAGGACTCAATCTATCGGAATACCTTTATTGAAGACAACGAAATATGGAGCATAACTACCAGCGGGAAAAATCAGGTATTAACTCAAGGGAACATTAAGTCTCTGAAAATTAAGGGGCAATTCAATCTAATTCTAAATTTTGATCAAAATGGCCATTGTTCTGTCACAGGAAATGCAGGCAGTTCAAAATATGTCGTTACAGGAACGGGGGCATTTGCTGATGATGCTGATACTTGGGGAAACAAAAAACGTGATGCTATTCATTTGAATTACCAATTTTCTGACGGAACGAATACTTATTATGCAATCGATACACTGGTAATCAGGGACAGAGCGGTAGTCATGGAAACTTATACGCCTATAGTTTTTTAATTCTACTTTAAAAAAGTATACAAATTCCGGAAAGACAATCTGAATAGATGGAGCATTCATATTTTACCGAATTCCTGCTTCAATATTATTTAAAAAAGTAGGTTGGTATCACAATTTTCCTTTCAAAGATATTGAAAGCAATAAAAGAATTTGAAAATAAGAAGATAAAACAAATTAAAGATTATGATGAAGAATGATTCTTTGATGTCGGCATTAATAGTTTTTGTGATTTTTTCTTTTCCCGGATTATATTCACAAACCGTACCGAAGATACAAAGACCAGAAGATATGGCGGTGGTTTATGTGGAAAGAAATCCGAAACCTGTTGCAACATTATCGGAAAAAAAGAACGGATTTATTGCTTATCCCTGTCATTCATTGAAAATGTCGTTTGAATATTCGAGGCCCGATTCAATAAAACTTACGGGTATTGATATTTTTGCGGCACAGGGAGAAATAATTCCGATAACTTTTTGTGTCTATGCATTACACGATATAGAAAATGTTAATTTAGAAATTTCCGATTTAAAAAAGAGCAATGGAACAGTTATTCCTGCAACAAGTATGACACCCCATATTGTGAAATATCTGACTAAACGATTCATGTATCAGAAACTTCAACATCTCATAAATGCTCCTGCATACATTACGTCGCTTGAAAAACCTATCTCGATTTCCGCCGACAGGAGCGAAAAATTCTGGATTAATTTTAAATCCTCTGAAAATGCCGAATCCGGAATATATACCGGTACAATAACAATCAAGGCCAAAAATGCATCTCAAAAAATCCCTTTACAAATACGGATTCTTCCTTTTAAACTTCCGGAGCCAAAAGGCTTGATGTATGGCCTGTATTATTCGGCTTACAATCAGGTGTTCGGAAATCTTAAAACGGTTGATGACATGCGAGCGCAAGTGCGCCACGATCTGGCGGATATGCGGATGCATGGCATGACATCCATCGGAATATGCAATGGAGTGGAGCCGGACAGTTATACCGTTTCCGATGAAGGAAAAGTAAAATTCAATTTCAAAGGCAATACGCTTTTTGAATTAACAATGGAAGCATACAAAGAATTTGAATTTACCGAGCCGGTTGTCGATATGTCCAAAGCAGCTCAAAAAGCAACGAAGGGATACAAATTCGGGACCCCGGAATATGATTCAATTTATATCAGCTTTTATAAAGAGCTGTTTAAAGAAGCAACGTCCAAGGGTTGGCCTGCAATGTATATTCAACCCTATGATGAACCGGGATGGCATTCGCAGCAGGAACGGGATGAGAATCTGCATTTATTGAAAGTGTTGAAAGCTGCCGGCATTCCAACGGAAATAGATGGTCCCGGAGATAATTACTTTGTAAATATTGCCGGGCCGTATGCCGATTTCTGGAATTATAATGCTGCGCTCAGTTCGGGCGAAGATGTGCGAAAAGCTCAGTCCGAAGGCCATAAGGTTACTTTGTACAATTACGATGTTTCCGGTTGGCTCGGCGAATGCGGCCGTTGGGCAACAGGATTGTTTAACTGGAAGTTCGGGCTTGACGGCGCATTCAACTGGGTATATTTTGGAGGCAGGCTAGACCTTTATAATGATCTTGACGGGAATAATGGCGATTGGATGCATTATTATCCAAAAACCGATAAGCATCCCGGTGGCAGTTCAATTGGTTGGGAAGGAATACGTCAGGGGATAAATGACAGGTATTATCTCGAACTTTGCCGGGAAACAATCGAAAAAGTAAAAAACAAAGGAAGTGCAGCAGCAAAAGCAGCGGAAGATGCAGAGAAAATGCTCGACAACCTTCGCTCAAGTTTAAGTAACAACTTGGCAGCTCAATACAAAAATATGAACTGGACGATGTACCTGTCTGAAGAAGAGGCTAAAAAATACACTTTCGCACCTCCGGATCATGGAAAAGTCCTCTCTTATGTAAGCGGTGAATATAAATACGGAAATAATCTTAAACTGGAGGATTACGATGCCATCCGTTGGATGATAGCGGCACACATCGTCAATATGATGGAAAAATCCGAAGAGATCTCTCCTACCGGTATAAAGGTCCCGCCGTGTGTAAAAATACCCAAGATGATTCCTAAACCGGAATTTGCACAAAAAACGATGAAGATCCCTGTATTAAAAAATGAACCGCTTATTGACGGCGAAATTACTCCCGATGAATGGAAAGATGCCGTTGAAGTACAGTTGACATTAAACGACCTTTTCAAAGCGCCTCAAATGCCTACGAGAGTTTACTGCGGATTGGGTAATGGAATCTTTTACATCGCATTTATCTGTACCGAAGAGGTGATCGATTATCTTACCATAAACGCTACAAAACAAGGGGGTAACGTAATAAGCGATGATTGTGTGGAAGTTTTCCTTGATCCGGGGATTACGCAAAGTAAATTTTATCATGTGGCCGTAAATCCCCTTGGGGTCTATTTGGAGGATGGGAGTTACAAGGATTGGAATCCCGATATAAAAACAGCGGCAACCATCAATAAGGAAAAACAAGAATGGATTGTGGAACTTGGAATTCCCGTAAAAGAGATGAATCTGGCGCCCCGGTTTGGGTTGAATTTCAATCGTGAACGCAGACCAAAAGATGCGCTACTCGAACTCTCATCGTGGGCGATGACGGGGAGCGGATTTGGTAGGCCGGAAAGATTTGGCATTGCTACTATCAATGATTAGTGAAGTAAATCTCTAATTTATAGAAGATGCATTCTTAAGATTTAAACAAATTATTAAAAGCAAATTTCAAATGAGATCATTCAATAATAATTATTCACGGCGCGAATTTCTAAAAACAAACATTATTGCCGGTACGGGCGCTTTAATGGGATTAGGAATGGGAAATGCGGTGCTGACCAATTGTACCACCTCAGAAACATCCGTTCCGGCCTTATTGGGCGGAAAGCCCCTAATAACCTCACACGACTGGCCCTCATGGCCAATTTGGAACCCGAGAACCGATGAAAAAAGATTGCTCGAAGTAATGCACAGCGGTATATGGTCAAGAGACAAAATTACCGATGAATTTGAAAAGAAATGGGCGCAATTAATGGGAGTCAAGCATTGCCTGGCCGTCGTAAACGGGACCAATGCCCTCAACACCTCGCTGGCTCAGTTGGAAATCGGTTGGGGCGATGAAGTGCTGGTTACGCCTTATACGTTTATCGCATCCGTATCATGCATCCTGTTCAATGGAGCCATTCCCGTTTTCGTAGATGTAGATCCCGAAACTTTCCAGATGAATCCCGACAAGATAGAGGAAAAGATAACCCCTTATACCAGGGCAATCCTGCCCGTTCATATTCTTGGGCTCCCTTGCGATATGGAACGGATCATGAACATAGCCCGGCAACATAACCTTTGGGTAGTTGAAGACGCCTGCCAGGCATGGTTAGCCGAAATAAACGGCAAAAAGGTAGGAACTTTCGGAAATGCGGGATGTTTCAGCTTTCAGACCTCCAAAAATATGCCCATAGGTGAGGGGGGAGCTATTATAAGTGATGACGACGAATTGATGGATCGCTGTTTCTCCTATCATAATTACGGTAATCCTCACGGCTCAACGGCCGGTCAAATAGGCGCAGGCACCGTAATGATCGGGACAAAACTACGCATTACCGAGTATCAGGCGGCTATCGGACTGGCCCAGTTAGAGCGATTGGAAGAACAGACCATGGTAAGAAATGAAAATGCAGGGTATCTTAAATCGTTGATTGAAAAAATTCCGGGAATTATGCCCTATAAATTGTATAAAAACGTTACGAAAGCTGCTTTTCATCTGTTTCCGTTTCTGTATCAAAAAGAATATTTTAAAGAGTTACCGAGAAATAAATTTATAGAGGCGTTGCGTGCCGAGGGCGTCCCGTGTTCGGGAGGTTATACCGAACTCAACAAGATGCCTTACCTTAAAAATGCTTTCGAAAGCAAATATTTTCGGAAATTTTATCCGGAAGAACGGTTGGATTATGATAAATACACCGAAGAAAACAGGTGTCCTTTGAATGAAAAATTATGTAATGAACAGGCGGTTTGGATTCCTCAAAACATACTGCTGGGTTCTAAATCGGATATGAATCGTATTGCTTCGGCTATTGAAAAGATATATCATAATGCAGAGCAGATAAGAATCAAACAATTATGAAAAAAATTATTTCGGTTTCCATTTTAATGCTATTTCTGCTTTTCTTTCCGGAATTTGTTCATGGAACAAATAACACTCAAAAAGATAAGGCAGTTGCGGAAGGCCTGCAAATGGCTGTTTTTGATATTGATATAACCCCTCCTGTAGGTTATACAATGCCGTATGGAGTTGTATTAAACAGATGGGATATGGAACTTAAAGCTAAAGGGATCATTTTATTCGGCGCAGGAAAACCTATTGTTTTAGTTTCTTTGGACTGGCTCGGCATAGCGAATGATTGCTATGACGAATTCAAGCGCTCACTTGCCCGGGCAGCCGGAACAGTATCTGAACGGGTAGCCGTACATGTAATCCATCAACATGATGCACCTTATCCTCGGGATTGTTTGAATGACAGTTTTGCCCTATCGGTTATCCATCGTCTTGAGATGGCGGTGGTTAATTCCTTAGAAAACACTATTCCGATCACACATATAGGACTTGGAGAAGCGCAGGTGTATAAAGTGGCATCCAATCGCCGGATTCTTGGAGATGATGGAAAAGTAAAGGCTATGCGTTGGACGGCCTGCAAAGATTCTGCCTTACGGACAGAACCGGAGGGATTGATAGATCCGATGCTGTCTGCGGTAAGTTTCTGGAATGAAAATAAACCGGTTGCTGTCTTGAACTTCTATGCCACCCATCCGCAAAGTTATTACGGTACCGGAGTACCCAATCCCGATTATCCCGGAATTGCCCGTTTTTATCGTCAACTGGCAATACCCGATGCCTTACAGGTTTATTTCACGGGGGCCGGCGGAAACGTAGGGGCAGGTAAATACAACGACGGGGCCCATGAAAATCGCGGTGTTTTAGCCGGACGGCTTGCCGATGGAATGAAACAGGCATGGGAAAACACCCAACAAGTCGCCGTTATATCTTCGGATATTCAATGGACTTCCGAACCGGTTGTGTTGCCATTGGATTCGGTAAAAGCAGAGGAGGCCCTTTGGAAACGGTACAAGGCAGGGAAAAAAGTTGATATGCAATGTCTGACGATTGCCAATAAAGCGCGCATTCTTTTTATGCCGGGTGAACTGTTGGTCGAGTATCAGATTGCTGCGAAAAAAATGCGCCCCGATCTGTTTGTCGCCATGGCGGCATACGGCGATCTGGGATTTGGATATATCCCTCCGGCGGCGGCTTTCCCGCAAGGCGGTTATGAAGTGGATGTTGCAAAAGTAACACCTGAAGCGGAAACAATCATTTTAAATACAATTGCAAAGTTGCTGAATGGCAAAGCAAAGTGATAATGAAATTGGCTAACAATGTTTAGATCATATCAAGCATATGATTATCAATATATTTGAAAAGAAAAATTAATTTTATAGAGGATGAATCGAAATTATAACTCCTTTGCTTTTTTATTTTTATTTATTTTTTTACTTGTTAGTAATTGTAAAATATTTGCCGGTTTCCCCCAAAAACAAGAAAAAATAAATTGTATGGACCCGTTATTCAATAAACAACTTTTAGACCATCCTCGGCTATTGTTTTCTATTGAAGAAGAAAACAATATTAAACAACTAAGTAAACAGGATACTTTACTGAAAGACTTACTTGGACTATTGAAATTAAAAGCCGACACATTACTTACAAAGCCTATCCTAAGATACGAATTGCGACAAAAACATTCCGATTTATTGTGGATCAGTAGGGAACACATCTATAGGATAATCACTTTGTCACTGGCTTATCGCATGTTTGATGAACTTAAATACGCAAAGAAAGCAGAGGAAGATTTAATTAACGTCTGCAGTTATCCCGATTGGGATCCTGCTCACTTTTTAAGTGTTGCTGAAATGACAGAGGCCGTTGCTATTGGCTATGATTGGTTATATAACTACTTATCACAAGACACAAAAGATTTAATAATTAAATCCTTAAAAGAAAAAGCATTGTATTTTGCCATTCGGGAATATGACAGCGGCAATTCAGATTCATGGGCGAAGAGAGATACCAATTGGAATATTGTATGTAATACAGGAATGATCATGGGGGCATTAGCTATTGCAGAAACAGACATAAAACTGACTGAAAAAATCATATCACAAGGCGTTACATTTATTCCTAATTGTTTGCAGTATTTTACTCCTGATGGCGTTTGTTATGAAGGCCCGGGTTATTGGTATTATACGAATATTAATCTGGCTATGTTACTAAAATCCCTAAATGATAATTTAGGGCATGATTACGGATTATCTGATATTTCCGGAATAAATAAGACTGCTTCATATTATATTACTACTGTAAGCCCATCAGAACGAATATTTAATTTTGCAGATGTGATCAGTGAGACCGTAAACGCAGGTCCGGTTTATTTTTATTTTAGCAAAAGATTCAACTTGCCAGATGTAGCTCAATTTTATCGTTCTATTCTATTAAAGATATTGAAATCACCCGATACATTTCCAAGATGGCATTTCTTTCTCAACATTCCATGGTATGATGCTTCTATATCTACTTCCGTTGAAAAGCCAAAACTTCAGATTTTTGATAATGCCTTTAATCCTATCCTGGTTTTTAACGGTAACAGTATTTCTGCTAATTCAATTTATTTAGCAGCGAAAGGCGGTGCAGGCAACATGCCCCATCAACATTTAGATGTAGGCTCGTTTATAGTTGAAACAAACGGCGTGAGATGGCTTGATGATCTGGGATGTACTGCCGCTGATTACAGTTTACCCGGCTTTTGGGATTATACTCCTTTGACTGGTCACAGATGGAAGTATTTTCGTTACAACAATTTCAGTCACAACACACTATCAATAGATAACAACCTGCAGTATTCCACGGGAAGGGGAAAAATACTACGCTATAATAAAGATCCGGACAGACCATTCGGTATTATTGATATAACTACGGTCTACAATAATTTAGCGACAAAGGTTCAACGTGGTTTTATGCTATTAGCTGATAATCTCGCCCTTATTCAGGATGAAATTGGACTGACATCCACAAACAGGCAGATTGAATGGACTTCTATAACCAATGCCACTGTAACTGTTAATGGAAATAGAGCCGTTTTACAAAAAGGAGACAAAAGTTTCTATTTAAGAATAATCTCACCGGCAGATGCAACTTTTGCAACATCTGTGGCAAAAACGAATAGCTCCGACGAAGCTCCTATTATCAATTATTATCTGTTAAAAACAACCGTATATCCTACAAACGAAACAGATCGGACTATCCGGGTAGTGATGAGCGGTGATCAAGATGCAATCAATGATGACCGGTTAATCGGGTCGTTAACACCATTATTAAATTGGAATTAATTATGAAACCGACCTGATTAAAATAATTTTAGATCACTAAGAGTATGTCTCCTACAACTTTAATGTAAAAATTAAATATTGTCTCGTATGAAAAGAACATACATATACATTATTTTGATTCAAATTCTTCTGTTCACTAAACTATCCTGCGGTTTAATAAAAAACAATACTTCGAATTTTATTTCTGAAAATATAGATTTTGCGGTTAAACAGTATGAAATACAAACCGATTTGATCGAAAGTTCAGGAAAAATATTGAATCCTAAGACATTCATCAATGGGAAAATCATATATATTCCGAAAGAAGAATGGACAAGCGGTTTTTTTCCAGGAAGTTTATGGTACCTGTATGAATTAACAAAAGATAATCGATGGAAAATTTTAGCGACAAAATATACAGAAGCCCTTGATTCCTTAAAATATCTGACAGATCATCACGATGTAGGATTTATAATCGGGTGTAGCTATGGAAATGCTTTACGTTTATCCGGAAATGAAAAATACAAAGAAGTGATTATACAGGCAGCAAAGTCACTTTCTACGCGTTTCCGGCCGACAATAGGTGTTATACAGTCGTGGGATGTAAAAGAAGGCAATTGGCAGGCAAAACAAGGATGGGAATGTCCGGTAATCATTGATAATTTGATGAATTTGGAACTACTATTTGAAGCGACTAAATTCTCAGGAGATTCTTCTTTTTATCATATCGCAATCAGCCATGCAGACCAAACAATGAAAAACCACTTCAGGCCCGATCACAGTTGTTGGCATGTTGTGGACTATAGTCTTACGGATGGCTCTGTCAGACATAAACAAACCGCACAAGGCTACTCAGATGATTCGGCATGGGCACGTGGACAAGCATGGGCCATTTACGGTTACACAATGTGCTATCGGGAAACAGGAAATCGTAAGTACCTGGAACAAGCCGAGAAAGCGTTTGAGTTTGTAGCAAAACATCCCAATCTTCCAAAAGACAAAATACCATATTGGGACTTTAACGCGTCAAAAATTCCTTCGGAGTTTCGTGACGTTTCTTCAGCAGCAATTATGGCTTCAGCACTTTATGAACTTTCAACGTATGGAAGACAAAAATATTATAAAGCCTGGGCAGATTCAATAATGCAAAGCTTAGCTGGCAATAATTACCGGGCAAAATTAGGGAAAAACGGGAATTTTATACTGATGCATTCAGTGGGAAGTATACCCCATAAATCGGAAGTAGATGTTCCCCTGAACTATGCGGATTATTATTTTTTAGAAGCATTAAAAAGAAAAAAAAACTTAGAACCCAACTAAATGTTAATCAATTAGCTTTACAGCAAATTGAAACGTCACATGGGAAGATACAAAAGAAAGTTTTCGATGTCCGGATTTTTTCTGATACAGGGTCATTGCCGGAAGTGAGCCAAAAAAGAGGAAGAAACAACGTATGATTACCAAAATATCAATAAACTGAAATAATATACAAATGAAAAATAGAATTTTATTGACAATTGTTATTATGATAATAGTAATGAATTGTTCCAATATAAATAGACAAGAAAAAGAGCAATCAACAGATAAGAAAACACTGATTGCCTCCCGTCATTTTTCCGGTTTTGATCTTGCACACGATACATATAATGCTATTTCTGCCGCAAACGACGGTAATGTTTACACCTTGGCAAGGTTTGAGCATGAAGGTAATTTGGTGGAAGATTTAGTGAAAATACCAAATCCGTTTAAATGATTTGAACCAAATTTTTTATGTGAGATATGAAATTTTTTACTTACCCATTTATTGTACTGTTTTTCTCCATAGTCTTTATTCATTGTAATACAGATAAAATGACACCTCCAGATGAAATAATCCCTCCTAACGAAGAGGTACCCCCGGGAACCATAACACGTTATTACGTTTCGTCAACAAAAGGTAATGATGCAAATTCAGGTACCTCTAAAGATAAGGCCTGGCGCACAATTACCTATGCAGCAACTAAGGCAGTTGCGGGTGACACTGTCTGTATAGAAGGAGGAAATTACGGAAATGAAAATGTGGTTGTTGCCAATGCAGGATCCAGCAATTCCCCCATTGTTTTCATGGGATATAATGGTACTCCAATACTTGATGGCGAAAATTATACAAAAAAAGGAATTTATATATATGGTAAACCATATGTAATCCTGAAGAATATACGCGTAAAAAAATATTTGTACGGTATTTGGGTTGATAATAACAGCCATCATACCGTTTTAGACGGTTGTATTGCTGATTCGTGTTGCAACACTGATTATCAGGCAAAAGGTTATGATGGTTATGGCATATTAATCCAAAAGAGTGATTATTCGGTAGTAAAGAACTGCTCCGCAACAGATAACGGAGGCAATAACTTTTTTTTATCAAAGACAAATTATTGTACCCTCCAAAATTGTAAGTCATACAGTAAGCAGACCGTAAGTAATCAGTTCATTACGGATTATTTTATTGTTTTAGCCTGGAGTAGTAATAATACGATACGGGATTGTTATGCTGAAGACATAAACGGCTCATACAAGGGAAATCATGGCTTTATTGCCAAAGATAACCCCGGAGATAGCGGAGGAGAATCTCATAGTACAGAGAATGTATTTGTAAACTGCACAGCAAAAAAATTCGAAGAATGCTTTGTATTTGCCCATGGAGCCTATAATAATAAGGTGGATAGTTGTTATGCCGATAATACAGGGAAAAATTCAACATTCAACTTCTGTATCCAGAATCGGGACGGCGCCCATAATAATACTATCGTGAACAGTAGATTTAAGGGTAAAACAGGGATTGTTAGTATATACGATGGCACGGAAGGAGTTAATCCTCAAACTCAAAGGGATAATATTTTCTCTAATTGTATTTTAGAAGGTAATTCACAAAATAATACAATCGGCGTTTTTTTACGAAATTCAGCCGGTGCAACATTCAAAAATTGTAATTTTATCGATATCCCTTTCTTATTTCGCTTTAGCTTAAGCAGTTCATATTCTGATGCCAATTCGGGGACAATTCTGAGAAACTGTATACTCTCAGGCGTTTATAGTCAATTTGATACCCGTTCGCTCTCTGTTCCTTGGGGGTTTAATAGCTCAGAAACAGGCTACAATGATATGAGCGATGTATCCGTTTCATATACTAATTTTTGGAATGGTTTCTCACCACTTGCAGGTTCCGGGAATATAGCTGTTGATCCGTTATTTGCAGATGAAGCGAATTCCGATTATCACCTTAAGTCAAAATATGGGAGGTGGAATGGAACGGCATGGGTTACTGATAACGTTACCAGCCCATGTATAAATAGTGGAAATCCGAATGATGAGTATTCAAATGAGCCTTTACCTAATGGGAATAGGATAAATATGGGAGCCTACGGAAATACTGCCGAAGCTTCAAAATCGGGTAATTAATTATAAAATAATTTTTATGCATGAATAGAAGTATTGAAGTTATATTTTACTTTTTGTTTTTCTCATTTGCTTTATGCAATGCTCAGGAGATTATACCCTATCCTAATCATTACGAACAAAAGGAGGGTAAGTTGAGTATTCCGAAAGTTGTGACCATATCTGCCGAATCGGGAGAGTTCAACTCTTTGATTCCGGGGTTTGTAGGGACTT